>Ga0075778_101_pt1 | contig 154455 bp, 152 predicted proteins | sample RifGroC1_FD_67871 | JGI IMG/M metagenome (GOLD analysis project Ga0075778, IMG submission 67871) | Microgenomates bacterium GW2011_GWC1_43_13
GGAAGCCTGCATCTTCTTGACCACGTCTTAATCGGACTCTCCTTAAGCCCCATTCCTTTTTCAATTTTTTTGACCAGTATCGGGTCTACAAACGGACCTTTTTTAGAACTTCTTGACATAAGTTAGCCTAAAATTGCCTTACCTCCTCTTCTTTGAATTATCAAACGGTTGGAATATTTCTTTTTGTTTCGGGTTTTCCCTACTGCACGTCTTCCGTAAACAGTCTTTGGATACTTCATTCCGACTCCGCTTCTACCTTCTCCGCCTCCGTGCGGGTGTGAATGAGGATTCATTGCGGTACCCCGTACTGACGGGCGGATTCCCATGTGTCTGACCCTGCCGGCTTTATGTAAAACTTCATGCTTGGCGTCAATGTTTCCGACTTGTCCGATTTCTGCAATGCATTCCGGATCAAATCTCCTAATCTCCCCCGACGGAAGTTTAACCAAAACCCAAGTTTCATCTTTACCAAAAACGGTAGCTGCACTTCCGGCTCCCTTAACCATCTGCCCGCCTTTGCCTTTATATATCTCAATATTATGAATCGCAGTTCCCACCGGAATAGCTTTTAGGGGAAGTGCGTTGCCTACCTCGACCGGCGCCACTTCCGAAGCTATAACTTTGGCTCCAACCGTTAACCCCTCCGGACAAATGATATAGCGCCTTTCACCGTCTTCGTATAATATCAAAGCTACCTCGGCATTTCTATTGGGATCGTATTCAATAGCCAAAACCCTTCCCCAAACATCTTTCTTGCTCCTTTTGGCATCGATAAGACGGAGAAACCTTTTCTCACGTCCTCCCTGGTGTCTTACGGTGACTCTACCGCGGGAGCGTCCTGATTGTTTTGGTAAGATTGTCTTTAATTTTTTCACTTTTTACCCTCCTCAAAAATGTCTATCTTTTCTCCTTCTTTAAGCGTTATTATTGCCTTTTTACTGGCTTTTACCGAAAAGTTCCTACCGCGGGCATTTCTGCCCTTTTCCCCACCGGTTTTTATCGTCCTTACCCCAGTTACGGTAACCCCAAAGATCTCGGCGACTTCTGCCGCGATCTTCTTTTTGTCCATCCTGGGCTCAACCCGAAATGTGTAATTGCCGAGTTTGGCCGCTTTTAGGCTTTTTTCCGTAAATATTGGCTTAATCATTTAGTTATTTAGCTTTACTAACCGTCTCTTTTGCCTTAACTTGAACCTTTTTCGCCTTAGCTTCAACCTTTTTTGGAAAAATTTCTGAATCCAAAACTATCATCCCTCCGCCAAAAATGTCGTATGCGTTTGCGTTCCTCCAAAAAATTGCGCTGGCTGAGTTGAAATTTCTGAAATATTTGACAACGTCTCTGCCCCCATCGGAAAGAATAAGGGTGAATCTTTTGGCACCGGTCGCCTGTGTTAAAGCATTACAAAGCTCCGAGACAGACTTGGTCTTGTCGATTTTGGAAAGACCTTTTACCAAAACCAGATTGCCCTCACTTGCTTTTAGATTGTAGGCAAAAAGTCTGGCACGCTCTTTCATTTTATCTGAGATGTTCAGAACTCTTCTGACCGGTCTTGGCCCGAGAGCAACACCTCCACCGACAAAAAGATTAGCCCTTCGGCTTCCATGACGCGCTCCGCCTGTGCCTTTTTGTTTGTAAACTTTTTTGGTTGTCCTGTTAATCTCGGCTCTGGTTTTGGTTTTTCTCAAACCCACGTGGGATCTCTCTTCAAAAACATGTACCACCTGAGCTAAAAGAGCCATATTGATCTTTTGATCGAATTCCTTCGGGAGAGTTTGTTCTCCCGCTTTTACTCCTTTGGATGTATATTCTTGTATTTTGGTCATGTTTATTCTTTAACAGCCTCTGTCGCGGGAGCTTCGGTTTTTGGCTCCTCGGCGGGTTTTTCTTGGCCTGCGGGAGCCGCATTTTCCTCGGCAGGAGCTTCACCCTCAACTACCTGCGCAACCACTTCGCGCTCAAGCTCTTTAAGACTTCCCGATTTGATTTTCTTAATAGAAATCAAAGACCCAGAGTTGCCCGGGACTTGACCTGAAATTTCAATTTCTCCGCTATCCGCATTAACGGAAACAATATGTAAATTTTTTATTGTAGCCTGCACTCCGCCCATTCTTCCCGCCATTTTTTTACCTTTATAAACCCTTCCGGGGGTCGTGGTTTGTCCGATCGATCCCGGTGCGCGTTCACGGTCACTCTGCCCGTGGGTTCGGGGACCACCTCTAAAATGATGTTTCTTAACTACCCCGGCAAACCCCTTACCTTTTGATATTCCGGTTACGGCTACAACATCCCCCGGTTTAAAAACGTCTGAGGCTACTATCGTATCTCCGATTTTAAATTCGGGTTCCTTTTCCACCCTAACTTCTTTTATGTATCGTGGGAACGTTTGATCTTTTGAGGTTGTTTTAAGGTGTCCTTGGAGCGGTTTTGAAGTATTTTTGGCCCTCTTTGAGGAAAAACCGAGTTGGATTGCCCAGTAGCCGTCCCTGTCCATTTTTTTAATCTGGGTCACGACACAAGGTCCCGCCGCTACTTTTGTGACGGGAATCCTAAAACCTTCTATGAAGGTCTGCGAACTAACTCCTTTTGAACCTAATATGGTATTAATCATTTTGGTTTTGGAACCCCTCGGCTTACGCTCCGGGGCCAGTAAACGAAAAAAAGGCGCCTTCAAAGGGCGCCTGGGAAGGCTACCTTGAAGATCAACCGTGGCTAATTGTTATCATAACCACTTGCATGTTACGAGGGGAATTATACCAAATGGAGCGGGGTCACGCAAGAGTGGCTAAAGGATGGCCACGACAAACGAAACAGGCAGTAAAAAATATACCCATTTGTTGCTTTTTACCCTGCTGTGAAAAATAATCCAAAAAAGGGGAACCGTAGGAGCAAGATACCTGCCTAAGTTTTCCAGAAAGGGCACCAGGTTCACCGTTAAAGTGAAAAAATAAATTCCTGTAATTATCCAGAATGGCAAACTTCTGATCTTAATCGATTTCACCCACAAGACGGCAAAAAGAAGCATATACGCCAAACCTGAAATGAGAATCCTATACCAACCCCATCTAAAGGCACGCAGTAAATCTTCAGCCAGTTGAATCACACCGAGACTGATCCTCGCGGGGTGTAGCGCCTTGTAAGTAAAGACCTGATAAAAGGGATTGGCGGGGCCGAAAAAATAAACATTGTATATTAGGAAAGCTGCAACAGGAATCAAAAAATAAGGCAAATAAGTAACAAACTTCCTTAGACGCTTTTCGATTAGAAAATACATAAAAACACCCGCCATTACCGCCACCCCCGCAAGCCTAAACCAAACCGAAAGGCCGATAGCCATAAACGCCCAGGCAAACTTTTCCTTTTTGATTAAAAAGTACCCTAAAAGTATTAGGAAAATAAAGGGGAATTCCGTATCAATTAAAGACGCAATGTTTAGTAGAACCGGCGGAAAAACCAAGGGCAGGATGCTCAATTTTGAATTTGTGAGTTTGTAAAGCAAAAAATAGGATCCAATGAATGAAAGCGATGTTATCAGATAGCCGGCCAGGTAATAATTTTGTACAAGAAAAGTAGCTAAATAAATCAAAATCGGCAGACCCGGGAAAAGACGTGACTCAAAAAAGGAAATTTTACTGACTGAGTCGGGCAGAGCTTGGGCATAACCTGTATAGTTGTCCTGTTGAATAATTCCATGGCTAAACCGAAAAAACATCAAAAATACGGACAAAACCAACGAGATTATTAACCATTTATGTTTTTGCATCCTAGCGGTATTATAGCCTAATGATTATCGTTACGGGAGGAACGGGGTTTATTGGAAGTTATCTTACCCCGCTACTTAAGAAGAGGTACAAAAATGAAGAAATATTTTTCGTGTATAAGAGTAAATATGATCTTGTAACCGGTAAAAATCTCGGCAGGCTTCCGGACAGTCCCAGATTAATTATCCACATGGCGGCTGCAACCGATACCGCAAAGTCCGACCAGAGGTGCAATGATACCGGTACCACTAATTTGATCAAAAATCTAAAAAATATCGGTCCAAAAACACACTTTGTATTTACAAGTTCTCAAGCAGTTTTTTCAGGAAGACGGGATACGGTTAAACCAATTGACGGAAAAACAAAACCGGCAACAAACAACAGATACGGAAAAACAAAACTTGAAGCCGAAAAAATACTTTTGGAGGCGGCTAAAAAACAAAAATTCAGATTGACGATCATAAGACTCCCGACTGTTTGGGGAGAAAATCCTAGAAAAAACAGCTTTTTAAACTTCTTGAGGAATCTCGTAGATAAAAATTCGCCATTTTCGAGGCTAAATTGGCCGGGAAAAGTGGCATTAATTAATGTTGAAGACGCGGCGAAATTTATTTTAAAATCTTCCTTGGCTGCCCCTGAAAAACCAAGAATAGTATCCATAGCAGCACAAAAATTAACCCTGTCGGAAATATTTAAAGAAATTGCAACTGGAAAGGGAAAAATGTATAGCCAAATCAAAACCCCGGATTTTGTTTGGAATTTGGCCAAAATTTTAAGGCCGTGTATGAAATACTTTGAGCCTATTTTGCCTGCCTATATCTATAACTTTTTCTGGAGGGCTTCAATCGTTGTGGATAATCCCCTGTGGTGTAAAGTTAATGTGAAAGGAAGGACCTTTACATCTTAATCTCAATGGAAACTCCGGCGGGGAGATCAAGATTTCCAAGAGAATCAACAGTCCTAGGGGAAGGGTCAATTATATCTATCAGTCTTTTGTGCACCAAAACTTCGTAGTGTTCCTGTGCGTCTTTGTCTGTAAATGGAGATTCCTTGATGGCCATCATGGTCCTGTTGGTGGGGAGGGGTATCGGTCCGACTATTTTCGCACCAGTAGCCAAGGCGGTATCGATTATCTTTGCTGCCGCCTCGTCTAAAACTCGATGATCGTAACTTTTGAGTTTTACTCTAAGTCTTGAGCTTGCCATCTAGGTTAATGTGCACGAATTGCGAATCTGAATCCTTCTTCCATGGCTACGGGGGAAATAAGTTTGATCTTCATCTTGGCATTATCCCCAGGCATAACCATCTCAATTCCCTCGGGAAGAGTGGCCTCACCCGTAATATCGGCGGTCTTGATGTAGAACTGAGGCTTATAGCCTGTGAAAAATGGAGTGTGACGTCCACCTTCCTCCTTGCTTAAAATATAAACTTCGGCCTCAAATTCTGTGTGAGGAGTCAAGGAACCGGTCTTAGCTAAAACTTGTCCGCGTTCTACTTGATCTTTTTCAATTCCACGAAGTAATACTCCAATGTTGTCTCCGGCCATAGCCTCATCCAGAGTTTTTCTGAACATTTCAAGTCCGGTAACAACTGACTTTTGTGTAGCTTTAAGTCCCACAATTTCTATCTCTTCATTGACCTTGATTTTACCTCTATCCACACGTCCTGTAACGACCGTACCGCGTCCTTGAATGGTAAAGACGTCCTCTACAGCCATTAAGAAAGGCTTATCCACTTCACGCACCGGATCCGGGATGTATTTATCAACCGCCTCCATTAAGGCAACTATTTCCTTTTCGGCTTCAGCATCGCCTTCAACGGCCTTCAAGGCAGAACCCCTAATGACTGGCACCTCATCTCCCGGATAACCGTACTTCTTAAGAAGTTCACGGACATCGGCTTCGACCAAATCAATCAGTTCCTTATCGTCTACCATGTCGACTTTGTTAAGGAAAACTACGATTGCCGGGACGTTTACCTGTTTGGCCAAAATAACATGTTCTCTTGTCTGAGGCATTGGCCCATCAGCCGCGGAGACAACCAAGATAGCTCCGTCCATTTGGGCGGCACCCGTGATCATGTTTTTGATGTAATCCGCGTGACCTGGAGCGTCGATGTGGGCGTAGTGGCGTTTTTCTGTTTCGTATTCCTGGTGGGAGAGGTTAATCGTGACACCGCGTTCTCTTTCCTCCGGAGCTGAATCGATATCTTCGTATTTTTTGGCAACGGCAAGTCCTTTTTTGGCCAAAACCATGGTGATGGCACTGGTCAAGGTTGTCTTACCATGGTCGACATGACCGATGGTGCCTATATTTACGTGCGGCTTCACTCTTTCAAATTTTTTCTTAGCTTCTCCTGCCATATGTGTACAAGTGTGTATTATATCCGAGGCTAATTAGGCAGTCAAGTGCCATCTTAATTCTAACCCCTCGGCATTTCGACTTTACCCGCTTTGGCAATAACTGCTTCGGAAATATTCTTCGGTACTTCTTCATAATGGGAGGGTTCCATGTAATAGCTGGCACGGCCCTGAGTCAGGGATCTAAGTTTGGTTGCATAACCCGAAAGTTCGGCCAAAGGTGCCGTCGCGTTTATAACCGTCATGAGTCCGCGCTTCTCGGTTCCGGAAACCTGAGCCCTCTTACTGGAAAGGTCTCCGATTACATCACCCATAAATTCATCGGGGGTTGAAACTTCGACCTTCATAATAGGCTCAAGAAGCACCGGGTCGCTTTTCCTGAATGCGTCCTCCAGGGCCATTGATCCGGCAATTTTGAAAGCAATTTCGCTTGAATCAACTTCGTGGAAACTTCCGTCATAAACAACTGCCCTCATGTCGACCATAGGGAATCCCGCCAAAACTCCGTTTTCCATCTTTTCCTTGATACCCCTTTCGATGGGGGAAATATATTCCTGAGGGATGGCCCCACCCTTAATTTCACTCTTGAACTCAAATCCCTCTCCACGTCCCATGGGTTCGAGTCTAATAAGGCAATGTCCATACTGTCCCCGGCCTCCCGTCTGACGGATATATTTGCCCTCTCCCTCACCGATTTTCTTGACTGTTTCTTTATATGCAACCTGAGGAGCACCGGTTGTGGCCAAAACGTTAAACTCCCTTTTCATTCTGTCTACCAAAACTTCCAATTGAAGTTCTCCCATTCCGGAAATAATCGTTTGTCCCGTTTCGGGATTACTTTTAATTCTAAAAGTGGGGTCTTCATCGGAGAGTTTACTAAGTGCCAGTCCCATTTTTTCCTGGTCACTCTTGGTGGCAGGCTCAATTGCCAGGGAAATAACCGGCTCCGGAAAGTTTATAGATTCAAGGATAATCGGGTGCCCCGGATCGCATAATGTATTACCCGTTGTTGTATCTTTTATTCCGACAACAGCCACTATTTCTCCAGCGTAGGCGGTTTCTATTAATTCCCTCTGGTCCGCATGAAGAAGAACTAGCTTCCCTATTCTTTCAGGCTTTTGAGCCGAGGAGTTATAAACCTGCTGACCCGCGGAAAGTGTACCGGAATAAATTCTGACATAGACAAGTCTTCCTACATGCGGATCCGTCATAACTTTGAAGGCAAGGCCGGAAAAAGGAGCCTCATTTTCCCTCTCTCGTGTATCTTTTTCTCCGGTTTTGGGATTAACCCCTTCAACGGGAGGAAGGTCCAGGGGGGAAGGTAAAAATTCCACAACTCCGTCCAGAAGCAGTTGGCTCTCAGCGGTTCTGTTGTCGCCGCCAAAAATGGGGAAAAACTTTCCGGCAATGACTCCTTTACGGATGGCTCTTTTCAGAATCACCTCTCCGATTTCTTTACCTTCCAAAAAAAGGCTAAGTGCTTCATCGTCAAACTCGGCAGCTCTTTCAAGAAGTTCTGTTCTATATTTTTTAACACTTTCGGCAACTTCTGCCGGAATTTCTTCCTCCGTCAATTCATGATCGCCGACATCTTTATATGTGAAGGCTTTCATTTTAATTAAATCGACAACCCCTCTATGTTCGTGCTCCTGGCCGATGGGAACTATTACGGGTGCGGCGTTTGCTCCAAGGCGCTCCCGGATCGATTTTATTGATTCCTCAAAATTGGCTCCGATTAGATTGAGCTTATTTAAAACGCAAATCCTGGGGACATTATATCTATCCGCCTGTCTCCAAACCGTTTCGGATTGGGATTCAACCCCCGTACGGCCGTCAAAAACCATTAAAGCCCCGTCCAAAACTCTCAAAGAACGCTCGACTTCGGCGGTAAAGTCGATATGACCCGGTGTGTCGATAATATTAATTCTATAATGCCCGGCCCCGACTGAAGATTCCTTTTTCAAATCCCAAAAAGTGGTAATTGCCGCAGAAACAATCGTAATTCCGCGCTCTCTTTCCTGAGCCATCCAGTCGGTAACCGTGGTTCCTTCATCAACAGAACCTAATTTATAAGTCCTTCCGGTTTCAAAAAGAAGCCTTTCCGTGGTTGTGGTCTTGCCGGCATCTATATGGGCAATAATACCGATATTTCGGATTTTTTCATAGGAAACATTACGGTCCTTTGTTGCCGTCATTACTATTGCTGCCTTTTTCTTTGCTACTTCTGCCATAGTTAGTTAGTTTATCTGTAAAATGATTTCTAGGAAAGAAGAAACTTCTATCTCTACCACCTAAAGTGTGCAAAAGCCTTATTCGCTTCTGCTGATCTTTCCATGTCTGTCCTCTTTTTGACGGCAGCTCCCTCACTTTTGGCCGCATCCATTATTTCGGCAGCAAGTTTTTTGCCGTAGGTGTGAAAATCGGAATTTGACCTTGCATTCGCGGCCGCTATCAGCCACCTGATTGCCAAGGATTCCCGCCTGGGGCCTCTTACCGGTGCCGGGACCTGGTATGCGGCTCCACCGATTCTTCTGGCACGAACTTCCATTGTGGGCTTGATATTTTCTAGGGCTTGATTAAAAATCTTCAACGGATCTTCGCCGGATCTTTCTTTAATCAGCTCAAAAGCCTCGTAGATTTCGGTCCTGGCAACTGATTTTTTACCATCGTACATGCTCCTATTGATAAGTTTTGTCACCAAGCGGCTTCCGTAAATCGGATCCGGTTCTAAAATTTTTGGTCTTATGGTTCCCTTTCTTGCCATAGCTTACGCGGCTTTCGCCCCTCCTTGTCCTTTCTTGGCTCCGTATCTGCTTCTTCCCGTCTGCCTACCTGCCACACCTGTCGTATCATATTTACCTCTAACCACATGATATTTTACTCCCGGAAGATCTTTAACCCGGCCTCCACGTACTAAAACAATTGAATGTTCCGCGAGTTCGTGCCCTTCACCCGGAATATAGGCCGTAATTTCCTGTTTATTTGAAAGGCGCACCCTGGCCACTTTACGGAGGGCTGAGTTTGGCTTTTTGGGCGTCATGGTACGGACGGCCAAGACAACTCCCCGCTTAAAAGCGGAGTGGCTTTCGGAAAACTTTCTGTCTTTGGCATTAAACCATCTTTTTAGAGCCGTGGTTTTTGTCTTTTTGACAATCCGTTTCCTACCCTTTCTTGTAAGTTGATTAATTGTTGGCATATTACCCTTGCGGCATTGCCGCCCTTTCTGCGGTGACCGGAATAAGCCTCCCAATTATAACGTTTTCTTTAAGTCCCACGAGTTTATCCTCGCGCCCGAGCAAGGAAGCCTCTGTCAAAACATCGGTGGTCTGCTCAAATGAGGCTGCGGAAAGCCAACTGTCGGTGTATAGTGCCCTTCTTGTTATCCCCAACACTACCTGTTGGGCGCTCGCGGGCTCCCCGCCGGCGGCCAAGACTTTATCATTCTCTTCCTCAAAGCTGGCACGGCTTGCCAACTCCCCAGGCAAAAACGGTGTATCTCCGGTCGTTACGATTCTTACTTCATCACTCATCTTCCTGGCTATTACCTCAAAATGTCTGTCGTTGATGGGGATTCCCTGAGATTCGTAAACTTTCTGAATCTCGCTGACCAAATAATCCTGCGCAGCCCTCAACCCTTTAATCGAAAGAATGTCTTTTATATCGAGAGCTCCCTTGGCCAGGGCTTGTCCGGCCTCAACCACCGAACCGTCCTCAATTACCAGTTCCAGGGTCTTGGCAATAATATACTCTTTTTCTTCTTTGGGAGTTCCTTTGGAGGTAATGGTGACTTTCCATCCTTCGTCCGTTTCTACTATGCGGGCTTTACCTGTAATTTCAGAGAGTGCCGACACAACTTTGGGAAGTCTGGCCTCGACCAGTTCTTCAACCCTAGGAAGTCCCTGGGTAACGTCAACTCCAACAACACCGGCGGCGTGTTTTGTACGAAGGGTTAACTGGGTTCCAGGCTCTCCGATGGATTGGGCGGCAACCACCCCAACAGGCATTCCGACCTCTACCGTATCCTTTGTTCCGAGATCCCAACCGTAGCACTTCACGCACATTCCATACCTAGCCTCACATGTTAAGGGAGATCTTACAAATACCGAGGTCACCCCAGCCTCATCAATCTTCTTGGCTGTAGCTTCATCAATGATTTCTCCTGTCTTTGCCAAAATCGTCTTTCCTTTGGGAAGAGTAACATCCTTGGCTAAAAATCTGCCAAAGATTCTTTGGGCAAAAACATTTGGACGGGCTTCTTTTTTGATTTCATATCCTTCTTTTGTACCACAATCCTCAAGCCTGATTATTACGTCATGAGCTACATCGACCAGTCTCCTGGTTAAGTATCCGGCGTCTGCAGTTTTAATAGCGCTGTCGGTCAAACCTTTTCTGGAACCGCGGGAAGAAGTGACATATTCAAAGACCGAAAGCCCTTCTCTAAAGTTACTCTTAATAGGAAGTTCAACAATTTTACCCATGGGATCAACGACAAGTCCGCGGATGGCCGCCAACTGTTTAACCTGGTCTCTTGAAGCACGCCCGACTTTGGCATCAATGACGACACGAATTGGGTTTGTAGGCTCCATTTCATTCCAGGTTTTGTCGGCCAGGTCTTCCGAAACTTCAATCCAGACTTCCTGGGTAAGCCGTCTTTTTTCCTCTTGGGTAATTAGACCCTGATTAAAGTTTTCCTCAATTTCCGATACCCTGCCATCAGCATCCTCCAATGCTTTTGCTTTCCCGGGGTAAAGTTTGGCATCAAAAATGCCGAATGAAATTCCGGAAATTGTGCCTCCGAAAAATCCTAAGTCCTTTACGTCATCAACCAGCTGAACAACACGCTCCCTAGAAACGGTAGCATATGCTTTAACGAACAAAGATTTAATAACCGAGGAAGTCACGGCCTCATTGATGAAATCGAAATTTTCCGGCAGGACTTCGTTAAAAAGAAGTCTGCCCACCGTAGTTTCAGTGATGCCGCTACCAATTTTTACCCGAATTTTTTGTCTGACTTCAAGATGGTCCGATTGGTAGGCATAAATTGCTTCATCTTTATCCGCAAAAATTGTCGGATAGGTGGAAAGTCTGGTATCTTCACTCGTCAGATAGTATGCACCCAAGGCAATTTCCTTACTGGATGGGGTGGCCGCAGGACCTCCGTCGCTTGGTTTTAGCAAATTATTTGTCGGGAGCATTAAGGTTCTTGCTTCCTCAACCGCTTTTGTTGAAAGAGGAACATGAACCGCCATTTGGTCACCGTCAAAGTCGGCATTAAATCCGGAACAAACCGCCGGATGGAGCCTAATTGCACTTCCTTCGATTAATATCGGATAAAACGACTGAATTGAAAGTTTATGTAGAGTCGGAGCACGGTTAAGGAGCACCGGATGATCCTTGGTAATTTCCTCCAGGATGTCAAAAACTTCAGGTGGGCGCCTGTCAAGCATGTTTTTGGCGCTTTTGACGTTAGGGGCGATGCCTCTTGCAATCATCTCACGGAGGACAAAAGGTTTGAACATTTCGAGGGCCATATCTTTAGGAAGCCCGCACTGAGTGAGCTTGAGCTCTGGGCCTACAATAACGACACTTCTTCCCGAATAATCCACTCTCTTACCCAAAAGGTTTTGCCTAAACCTGCCCTGTTTACCGCGGAGCATGTCACTCAGGGATCTTAGGGGTTGCCTACCGCGGCTTTTCCTGGTTGCTTTTCTTTGAGACGCATCAATCAAAGAATCCACCGCTTCCTGAAGCATTCTCTTTTCGTTTCGAAGAATTATTTCGGGTGCACCCAATGAAATCAAGTGCTTAAGCCTGTTATTCCTATTGATAACCCTTCTATAAAGATCATTTAAGTCACTCGTCGCAAACCTTCCGCCGGAAAGTTGTACCATCGGACGCAAGTCCGGAGGCAGAACGGGAAGCACTCTCAAAATCATCCAGGAAGGGTTCACCTTAGCCCGCCTAAGCCCGTCGATAAGCTTCAGTCTTTTTACAAGTTTTACATACTTGCTGCTTCCGCCCTTGATGGAACCGATTTCCTCTCTCAGAACTTTGGATATTTCTTCCAAATTAATTTTCTCAACCGCGTTAAGGATGGCGTCCGCTCCCATTTTTGCCGTAAAGAAATCAGTAGCCTCGTGTTCGTAAAGTTCATCAAATTCCTCCTCGCTTAGGATGCTTAAAGGATGCAGGCTTTTTGCGACCGCCGTCAAATTGTCAAAAAGCTCACTTGTCTTGTTGGTAGTGGCTTTTTCTTCTTCGTTAATTGCCGCCTCTTTCTTTCTAAGGTTTAGTTCAATCTCTGCCGTTGCCAAAGAAGCCTGTTCTTTATTTTTAATCTTAGTCTCAATCTTTTCTTTTGCATCCTTTTCCTCAACTTTTAACGTATCCCTTCTGGATTTGAAATTTTCCGCAACCTCATCCAGTCTTTCGTCTCTGGCCTTTAGGATATTTTTGAGAGCGTCCTTCTTCTTTTCGTCATCTACTTCAGTAACCAAATATCTGGCAAAATAAATAACCTGCTCAATTCCCCTTGGAGCAACACCTAAAAGAAGGGAGATTTTCGAAGGCGCCCCTTTGAAAAACCATACGTGTGCCGTAGGAGTTGCCAGAGTAATGTGGCCCATCCTCTCACGCCTGACTCTCGACTGGGTAACCTCAACTCCGCATTTGTCACAAATAACTCCTTTGTACCTGATCCTCTTATATTTTCCACAATAACATTCCCAGTCTTTTGTGGGACCAAAAATTCTTTCGTCAAAAAGACCGTCTTTTTCGGGTTTAAGAGTTCTGTAGTTTATGGTTTCCGGCTTGGTAATCTCACCACGGCTCCAAGCACGGATTTCCTCAGGTGAGGCAAATTTTATAAGTAGGCTCTTAAAATCGGTTAAATTCTTTAAATCAGCTAATTGTTCCATAATTATTAAATTACTACCTCCTCTACCTCCATCGGGCCTTTATCTGCAATTAACTCATCTGTTGCAACCATTTCAGCGCCGGCCGCCTGGGCAAGTTCCGACCCTTCCGTCACGATTTCTTCATCAACCTTGGCAACAATCGCGCCTTTAGGTTCTACCGCAAGGCCCAACGAGTTAAGCTCTCTTACCAGCACTTTAAAGCTCTCCGGAATCGTCGCCTCCGGAATTTCTATGCCTTTGACAATTGCTTCAAATGCTTTAGCACGGCCTAAAACATCGTCGCTTTTTATGGTTAACATTTCCTGCAAAGTGTGGCTTGCTCTATGAGATTCAAGTGCCCAGACTTCCATTTCCCCCAACCGCTGTCCTCCCATCTGAGCTTTTCCGCCCAGAGGCTGTTGGGTGACCAGTGAGTACGGACCAGTGGAACGGGCATGAGTTTTATCCTCAACCATATGGATAAGCTTCATTATGTAACTGATCCCAACCACAGTGTCTTCTTTAAAAGCTTCTCCCGTACGGCCGTCGAAAAGCCTTGTTTTTCCGGTAACAGGAAGGCCGGCTTCGGCAAGTTCTTTTGCTATAATATCAGCCCCGATCTTATCAAAAACAGGAAGGGCTCCTTTTTCATCCTTGGTCTTAAGGGCCCAGCCGAGGTGGGCTTCCATGAGCTGTCCAAGATTCATACGGGAAATAACGGAAAGGGGAGAAATTAGGATATCAACAGGAGTTCCATCTGCCATGTACGGCATATCGGAAACCGGTAGAATCTTGGCCACGACTCCCTTGTTTCCGTGGCGTCCAGCAACTTTATCTCCGACAGTAATCTTTCTGATCTGGGCAACCCTTACAATCACTTTCATTATCACTCCCGGGCCAAGTTCGTCCCCCTTATCCCTGTCCAAAATCTGGACATCAACGACAATTCCGCGTTCACCATGAGGAATCCTGAGGGAAGTGTCCCTCACTTCACGCGCTTTTTCACCAAAAATGGCTCTCAGAAGTCTTTCCTCGGAAGTCAATTCCGTTTCCCCTTTTGGAGCTATTTTACCTACCAGTATATCGTTCGGTCCGACTTCCGCTCCAATCATAACTATTCCGTCACCGGCAAGATTGCCCAACTCTGCTTCGGAAACGTTCGGAATGTCATTGGTTATTTCTTCCGGACCCAGTTTAGTGTCAACTACCTCGGCTTCATATTCCTCGATGTGAATCGATGTCAAAAGGTCCTCTTTCACAAGTCTTTCGGATATAAGAATCGCATCTTCAAATCCGTATCCTCCAAAACTGGTATAGGCTATCGTTAGGTTGCGTCCTAATCCTAGTTCTCCCCCTTCGCTTGCGGGGCCGTCAACCAAAAGATCTCCGCCTTCAACTTTTTGGCCGGGCGACACCCTTGCTATCTGGTTGTAACAGGTTGAGTGAGCGGTACGTTTAAATTTGGTCAGATAGTAAACTTCTTTTTTACCGCCTTCGATGATCTCAATGTCAATATTCTCAAGCCCCTCTCCATCAGCCTTTTTGTCCAGTTTTACGATAACTTTTTCACCATCAACATACTCAACGACTCCCGCATGTCTCGCATAAATTACTCTTTGCATTCCGGCAGAAATTACCCCTTCCATTCCTGTCCCGACCACGGGGGATTCGGGATTCACAAGTGGAACCGCCTGACATTGCATGTTGCTTCCCATAAGAGCTCTATTGCCCTCATCGTTAGCCAAAAAAGGAATCAAAGACGCAGAAGCCCCAACTACTTCTCTCGGAGTCACGTCTATATATTCAACCAGGTTTGCTGATCCTTCAATAAATTTGCCTCTATACCTGAGGGGCACACGTTTGTCGGTAATGAACCCGCCAGCATCTATCCCTATCCCTGAATGGGTAATATAGTGGTCCTCCTCGTCATCTGCCGTTAAATAGACTATTTCATCGGTTACCTTTACCTTCTTCCCCACTTTTTCCACCTTCCTGTAAGGAGCTTCAATAAAACCAAACTCGTCAACTTTGGCATAAAGTGCGAGGTAAGTAACAAGTCCGATATTTGGCCCTTCGGGGGACCTGACAGGATCAATCCTTCCGTATTGGGAGGCATTAACGTCACGTATGGAAAAGCTGGCTCTTTCCCTATTTATTCCCCCCGTCCCGAGAACGGAAACGCGCCTGAGGTTATCCACCTCGCTTAGAGGGTTTGTGTCGTCCAGGATTGTTGAGAGTTGGTTGCTTCTGAAAAATTCGTTAAGCGAAGCTATCAGCGGGCGGGCGTTGATAAGCGTAGCCGGGAGCGGTTTATCGTCAGGTGAAATCAAGCTCATCTTTTCTTTAACACTTCTTTCGAGCCTAAGTAGCCCCACTCTAAAGGCGTTTACCGCTACGAGCTCCCCGACCCTTCTTAATCTCCGGTTACTGAGGTGATCGATATCGTCAAGTTTACCGACTCCATTCTGCAAACCGATGAGGTAGGTTACAGCCGCAACTGCATCCTGTCTTGTTAAAACCCAGTTACTCTTTTCGTTAGGAAGATTAACTCCCAGACGCTTGTTTATTTTGAACCTCCCCACCCGTCCTAAATCGTACCTTCTACCGTCCGTGAACAGACTTGCAAAAAGTGCCTCGGCGTTATCAAGTACGGCCGGCTCGCCAGGTCTCATCTTTCTGTAAATCTCGATCAAAGCCTCTTCCTGGCTTTTTGTAGAATCTTTGGCTAGAGTTGCCGCAATATATTTGTGGTCGGCGTTTTTGTCAATTTCGGCAAAAGCATTAATTATCTCCTGATCGGATGCCAATCCCAACGCCCTCAAAAAAACCGTTGCCAGCACTTTCCTGCGCCTGTCGATTCTGGCGTAGATAATATCCGCCCTTGTAGTCTCAAATTCAAGCCAGCTTCCATGCAAAGGGCGAATTTCAGCTTTATATAGAACCCGACCCGAAGACGGGTCAAGCTCTCCAGAAAAATAAGCCCCTGGGGAACGGACAATTTGGTTTATCACAGCCCTTTCGATTCCGTTGATGATGAATGTTCCCGAGGAAGTCATCTGGGGAACATCACCCAAGAAAACGTCCTGGGTAACCTCTTTTCCGGTTCTTTTGTTCACAAGCGTTGCGCGGATCTTAACCGGGGATGCATATGTAATTCCTTTTTTCTGCGCCGTTTTAGGTAAAACTGTGGGTTCCCCCAGGGAGTGGTCACCCAAGGATAACTGCCAATTTTTCCCGGTGAAGTCTTCAATCGGAGAAACCGCAATCAACTCTTCCTTAATTCCTTCCCCCAAAAACCACTGCCAGCTTTCTTTTTGAACCTGGCTAAGATTAATTTCGGGTAAGTTTTTTTCTTGTTTCCCAAAATTTCTGCGGGATGGTTTCTTAGATGTCATTCGTTATTGACGGCTTTCAAACACTAAAGGCCCGCCGTTTACTGAAGCGGGACGAACGTACCATTAATGTACGCCTAAGATCGGATTATATTATCTATCGTAAGGAAGTCAACACCCACTTTGATTTTATTTTCCGAGATACTTGGCAACATTGGCATTATGCTCACTTAACGAGCTGGCGTAGTGAATCTGACCGGTTGAATCGTGAATATAATACATATAATCGGTTTCTGCAGGGTTAAATGCCGCAGTAAGCGAGGAAAGCCCGGGGTTTGCAATCGGCGTGGGTGGAAGCCCTGCAAATTTATATGTGTTGTAAGGAGAGTTTATATTCAGATCGGCCAACCTCAAAATCGGCCACCAGTCCTTGGAGGTCCCTACCGCATATTGAACTGAGGCATCGACCTGAAGTGCCATTCCTATCTCAAGCCTGTTCATTATTATTCCGGCAACGATGGGGCGCTCGGCGTCTCCCTTCGTTTCTCTCTCAATCAGTGAAGCCATCGTTACTGCTTCGGCAAAAGTCAGACCCGACGACCGGGGAGTCAAACCTGAAGTCTTGACATTAAACGTATCCGCCATTTTTTTAACGACCATCGAGGCTGACGCATCCAGCGGAAAAAGATAAGTGTCTGGGAAGAGGGACCCCTCCTTTCCCTTAGAATCAAGCAGGAATTGATCGGTAAATGTACTCTCTTTACCTAAAGCCGCAGTGAATCTTGCCGCAATTTCTTCGCGCCTAAGTCCTTCCGGAATTGTTACCCAAATTTCAATGGGGCCGCTTAGAAGGGAATCGATATTTTGAAAAAGCGAAAAGGACGGAGAAAGCTTGAATTGACCCGACTGGAGTTTCCCGGATTGACCCGTAAACTGAATATAAATTTTAAAGGCCAATGCACTTTTAATGATTCCCGAAGATTGAAGTTTATTGCCGATTTGAGAAGCCGATGCTCCCTTGGTAATAATAAAATTACTGGGATTTTTATTATCTGAGACGGGCTGCGTATTGATATAAAACCAAACGCCAGCCACGACAAGCATAAACGCTACCAGTAGGGGAAAAAACAAAAGTTTCTTCATCTCAAGTCAAACTTCTTGCAGAAGCGCTCTTCTATACTTATTGGTTTTGGTGTCGTGGATAAAAATTCTTCCGCACTTAATACAAGTAACCTGCTCACCATATTTTGTATTTTTCTTTTTACCTTCGGAGAGTTCGGTCCCGCAACCGACGCAGCGCCCTTGAGAAAGAAGCCAGGCCTGAATCGGGGCAATTACGTTCTTCAACATAGGTACTTAGAGTATAGCATGGACAACCCCAGGTCAAGCGTTAACAAAATCCAGGAAGTTCTGAAGTATAATGGCAGCGGCGTAGGCATCCTCCATTTCGTGACGTTTCCTTTGCCCGATTTCGGCTTCCAAGCTCCGAATCTGCGCATCCTGTGTAGAAAGGGTTTCATCAAAAGTGACTGCTCCGATCTCTCTTGCAAATTTTTTCGATTCCTCTCCCATTTCGCCCTCCGAAACCCCGACAACTGTTTTTTCGATACCTTCCTTTCTTATAATTTCTTTAATATTTTCTATAAGAACTTTTGCGTCCTTATATTTAATTACCTTCCATGGCGCAGCTAACGGCCCATTGGCGATGGCAAGCCCGACTTTCCTTCTTCCGTAATCAATACCGAGTATTTTCATTATTGTGGTGGAACTACTCTCGCGCGCACGACCAGCCTTTTTGGTTTTGCCGGATCTCCCGGCGGAACACATGTGACGAGTGTCAAAAAGGAGTCTGTTGAATCCTGATCAAGTACCTGGATATCCGTCGGTAGTACTTCAAACATGGTTTCAACCTGATAAGTATAAGAGACTCCGTCATAACTGACATATATCATGTCTCCTTTTTTAAGAGTCGGGAGAAGTGAAAAGATGGAAATGTAATTCTTCGGATCATAAAAGATCGGTAAAATCGAGTGCCCAAAAATAACCGAGTTGCCACGTTTTCCAGGAAGAGCTGTCCCCGGATATTGAATTAGACTTTTACTTAAATCCTCGCCACCTATTGCCACAGTCCCAGAATTAATTTTAAGTTTGGGGATGGTGACCGTGTAAAAATCGACTTTTGAAGTACTAAAATCTTCCTTTGTGGCTCCACCCTGAAACCAATTGCTTGCCTGGGTATAATCCACCTTACTTCCCACTGTTTCGGTAGTTGTTACTACTCCTTGAGTTTTTTCTGTCGTACCGGCTACGGGGGAAATAAGTTTTGTGTAATTTCCGGAGTTACTGTATTTCGAGGCGTAGTTTGTGTCGTAAGAGATAATCGGATAAATTACCCCCATAAGAATGATTATTCCTGAAATTCCGGAGACTACAGCCGCAATACGTAAAACTGTCTTCTGGGTCATGAAGATTATTGTACTACTGCTCGGCGCTTACGGTAAGTGTGATATTTTTAGATATTCTCGGAAGAGTACCAAGCGGCCCTGGCAGTTTTGGTTTTAAAGTAATTTCTGCATGTCCGAATCCTGGGATGGAATTTAAATAATTTTGGGTTCTAGCAATCGTCTTACCGGAAATTTGGGTGATAATTTTTGTTTTATCCATCTCGGGCAGGAAATTAGCCCCTATTGTCACATCATACAAATAATTCCCGCCGCTTGCGGCGGAGAATTTAAATTTAAAATCTATCTGGTCGCTATCCAGTACGTATCCCGAAGGAACTTTGTCTTTTAAAACACCTTTTGCGTATTCAATTAATTTAACTTTGTCGGCAGCGATCCCTGTTGCATTTAAGTTCAATGAAAGTTTAATACTATCCGCCTGATCTCCTATTTTATGGTCAAAGTCCTTACTTACCGTATCGAGCCCCGCCAAATCGTTCACAAAAACCTGATCACTGGTAACTTTTGCCGAAATATTGTTTATTGCATTTTGAACCAGCTCCCCTTGGAGATCCGTTTCCAAATTTGCCTGGTCGTCAGCATCTACCGCCGAAATTTCCTGACTGCTTCCACCAGAAAAGTCGGAGAGGGATCTCCCTGCAACCATCGCTTTTGAATAGTTTCCGATACTGAAAACCTCGTCCTTGGCAAGGTTATATTGTGCCCCGATATCAAAAGCTGTGACATCCACATTCGCTGTCCCTGGGGAACCCGGTAGAATTTGTCCCGAAACCGAAGCTTGTGAATTTGTAACAAATTTAAGACCTGTGGAGGAAGTAAGAAGAGTTCCTGCAGCCAAATTTATTGCGGTTCCGTTACCGTTTGCTACTTGAACGCTTCCCACGGCTTTATTCCCAATCAACTTTGTCCCTGTGGTAGACTTGGTTTTGTCTCCGGTAACTGTATCGGTGATCACCTGGGCTGGAATAACACCACTTTCAGCATCCGATATGCCGGACGGATTGAAAGATAATTGGGCTTGCTGCTCAAATCTTTTAGGGGTAACAAAAACAGCAACATCCGCTTTTGGGAAAAACCACCAGTAGACTACACCACCAACAATCGTCAAAAGTACTACAACCAAAATGCCGATTAAGGTTTTGTTTTTAACACGCGGGGCTCCGTTTGTTTTTAAAGAAAAGGAGTGAAAAAGATTTTTGGTTTTTTGCAGATATTCGGAGAGCTTACTTCCGGGACTAAAATTTGTTTTTTTGAAGACTGCCGGCTCAGCAGACTGCGGAGGGACAACATTTTCGATTTCATTTGCGTTCACGGCAATGTCCGATCCTATTGCAAAACCCAAATTTTCTGCGGTAACCTCCTCAACCGGAGCAGCCTTTGCCTCATTCTCTTCCTTTACTTCTGCTTCCTCCGAAAATTGGACGTCCCTGGAATCAACCCGGGAGACGTGCCCGATTTCGGCCGCCCCCGCAAGACATGTAGCCAAAACTTTTCTGTCGGGGCTTAGTGCTTCGGCCTTTGGGGTGTGTAGAAATTTAATCTTTTCGGCTCCTTCCCAAGAAGCCTGCATTAAGGTTTCTTTGGCCTCCTCAAGTTCGCCCTCTTTTCCGTCGTAAACAATGAAGCGCGACGGAAGAGGGTTTGCACCCTCGAATCTCGAGAGACCCTCCGTAACGTCTTCAACAAGTGAAACACTTCTTGATACCTCCGTTGTCCCAACAAGATTGCCCAGCTTAAACACCGAAATTTCTATTTTCCCCGATCCCAAACCAAGAATTATTGCATTCAGAGGTGATCCTTCTTCCGATTTACATAAATGGGCAATTGCCTCAGGCAGAACCACGAAACCAACCGGGTTTAAGGAAAGTTCCGTGCAAAGTTTTTTTATCTTATCCAAATACTCCTCGGTGATTTCTCCATTCTTGACCCAAGAGGAAGAGACACCAAAAACGGCTTTGTTAGGTTCTTTATAATTTTCCGGAAGTTTTTGGATTGCGCTGGAAAGAGCCGCATCAACCGCTCCAGTAAGTTCGTCCTCCTCACTCCACGCAGCCCCCGGGCTAATGCTCACAACTTCCGCCGCGTTTTCGCCTATATACCACACTCCCGCCTGAATCCATCCCTCCTCTATAACGAGCGACCAATAGAGTTCAGGTGGATGTTCCCTAGTTGTCAAAAAATCTTTTAAATTCATATTTGGGGTTAGGTGCTGCAATTTACCCTAACGCGGCATATATTCTTACTACACCCGCTCCTATTTTTTCCTGTTTAATTATTTTAACACTACCGATAGCCCCGGTGTGGGTAACGTGCGGACCGCCGCAAACCTCTTTTGAAAACCAGATTCCTTCCGGGTCCCCGATTGTGTAGACTTTTACTTTTTCTCCATACTTTTCCGCAAAAAAGTGCAGGGCTCCGACTCCCACCGCCTCGGGTAAAGTCATCTCAATCGAGCTAACGGGCAGGTTTTCTCTGATTTTTAGATTTATTAAATCTTCTACTTTTTTAATTTCATCGTCAGAAAGTTTTTGTGGATGGGAAAAATCAAAACGAAGTCTTTCGGAAGTTATGTGGCTGCCCTTTTGTCCAATATGCTCACCCAACACTTGCCGAAGCCCCGCGTGAAGCAAATGTGTTGTCGTATGCAGTTTGGTGGTAATTTCCGACGCCTCGGCAAGCCCTCCTTTAAACATTCCGGAAGAGCTGCTTCTACTTAGGTCTTTGTGTTTTTCAAATTCGCCTTCAAAAGCGTTTCTTTCCTCCGGAGTAAACAATATTCCATTTTGCTTTAAAATTTCAATGGTTAGTTCCAATGGAAATCCTTCCGTTTGATAAAGGTCAAATGCAAATTGCCCGTTAATTTCCTCACCCCTTCCGACGGCTGAGGTCAAACGTGCTAAACCCCGCTTTAGGGCAAGCTCAAACCTCGTTCCTTCAGCGGATAAGTTCTCTTCGATAAATTCCCAATTCTTATCTACGTTAGGATAAAATTTCCGTAATTCTTCAGCAATGTGCGCAAGAGCTCCACCCGAAATCCCGCTGCCCAAAAGATGGAAGTGAAACATGGCTCTTCGAATTAATCTTCTAAGGGCATAGCCATGGAGTTTGTTGCCGGCTACCACGCCCTCACTTAGCAAATTAACCGAGGTTCTAAGATGATCCGCAATAATTCTGAAGCTTTTGTCCTTATCCAAATCTGAGTTGTACCCGAATCCGACCTCACTCTCAATTTTCTTAATGACACCGAAAAAAAGATCAATACGGAAGGTGTCGGGGTCACCGGCAACCGCTGCTGCCATCCTTTCAAGGCCGCCCCCGAAATCCACGTTTCTTTGAGGCAACTCAACCAGGTTTCCATCTTCTTTTTTCTGATATTGCATAAAAACAGAGTTACCGATTTCAAGAAACTTACCGCACTGGCAATTGGGGTGACAAAATTTACCATATTTGGGATCGTGCGCAACCTTCTCAAATTCAAAAAATAGCTCGCTGTCGGGTCCCCCAATTTCTCCTACAGGCATTTTTTCCGGAGTGCCCGCACGGCTCCACCAGTTTTTATCAGTTCCGTAAAAATGTATATGACTTTCAGGTAAACCAATCGACTTCCATATTTCAAATGATTCCTTATCTTTCGGAACCTCACTGTTTCCTTCGAACACGGAGACATGGAGCCTTGCAGGATCAAGTTCCAGCTCCTTGGTAAAAAATTCCCAAACCCAACTTAACTGTTCCTTTTTAAAATAATCTCCCAAGGACCAATTCCCCAGCATTTCGAAAAAACTGAAGTGTCTGTTGTCTGCAACCTCATCCAGGTCCTGCATGCGGATAGACGGTTGTATATCAACCAGCCTTTTTCCGTCCGGATGCGCCTCTCCCTTCAAATATGGGGCAAGTTGTTGCATCCCGCTTGACGTAAAAAGAGTGGTTGGATCAGAATCAATTACAAGCGGGGAGGCAGAAATTTCAACATGTTTACGTTTCTTAAAAAAGTCCAGGTATTTTTGTCTAATCTCATCAGAACTCATGGCTAAATTATACGCTATAAACCGCTGACTTATCCAGGAAATAAATATATCGTTTAGCCAATGGAAAGAATATCTGTCGGCGGGGGAAGTTTTTTGGTAAAGATGTCTTTAGAAGAAATTCAATAGCTGAATAGGTACATGAAATCGTCACAATACCTAGGTTTGATCGCGTCCCAAGTGATGCGCAAAAGGACAGCCGTTAACCCCGCGGAGATTCAAAAGCTGAGTAATGATATTGAAACGAATATTAAAAAGCTAAAACATCTAATGCCAGATCCCCAGCCGCAGAGGGGCAACCGAGTTCGGTAGCCTACCTTAGCTTCCCCCGTGTGTTTCGAGTTTTTTGTTTTTGTGAAGAAGCTCCAGAACAGAGCTCAGTTTTTCGGGGCGTATCAGTCCTCCCCCAAGAATTGCATCTTCCAGAATGCTATTTAGTCTTTTTATCGCGCGTCTAAGATCAATTATGATAAGCATCACCTGAACACCAACAACCACAAGAAGCACGGTCAGGCTTATTACTACGATTACCAAAAGTGTTTGAACAGAATCCATATGAACTATTGTACCGTAATTTTACGGGAAATTGTCCGCTCTTTTCCGGACCTGCTTGATGCAATAATGGCTATTTCGGTCGTTTCGCGGGTAACTCCCAGCTCCACCGAGAATTTTCCGTCATCGTTGACCAATACAGGCTGATTGTTCACTGTTATTTTTACATCGGGGTCGGTTGATCCAAAAACCAGTACCGAGTTCCCTTCAACAATCTGGTTCTCCTTGGGACTTTCAACTGCAAGGTCCGGCGGTGAAATAAACTTTGCATACTGGAAGCCGATATATCCCAAAACGCCCAAGATAACCGCGAAAGTCCCAATGGCAAAAGTAAGTTTTGGACTCCAAAAAAATCGCCGGGACGCGTCCGGTTTGGGATTAATATTTAATTTTTTAGGGGGATAGTCACGTTTCAATACCGCGACAGCCATATTTTGGTCAATTGCAAGGGCTGTGGAGAGACTTTTTACAAAACCCAACACCGTCGTAAACGTGGGCAGGGAGTTCCATTTCCCCTCTTCGATAGACTTGATAAAGGAAGCCTTTATTTTTGTTATCTCCTCAAGTTTTTTGAATGATAATTTTTTTTTGACGCGTGCAGATTTAATGATTTGGCCAATTGTATTCATGATCAGAAGATTCTATCACTCCGCTCCCGAATGACCAAACGAAGCTAAGAATTCCTCGGCATTTTGAACTAAAACTTCTCGCGGCTTGCTGCTCCCGTCGCTGGGGCTTATTACCCCCGCCGCCTCAAGCTGATCAACAATTCTGGCAGCTCTTGCGTAACCGATAGAGAGTCTTCTTTGCAGAAGTGATGCGCTGGCTCTTTCATACTGACAGACACATTTAACGGCGTCCTTAAATAGGTCATCCACTTCGCCGTCGACACCGGGAACCGAAACCACTCCCGCCTTTGTCATTGTAGTAACTTCATCTGTATACTGCGGTGTGACCCCTTGATTCTTCAAAAATGTCACCAGTGTGCTTATTTCCTTGTCATTGACAAACGCTCCCTGAATTCTAATCGGCTTTGCCTGCTCGGGAGGCAGGTATAGCATATCTCCCTTACCTAAAAGCTTTTCTGCCCCTTGGGTGTCAAGAATTACTCTAGAGTCAACTTGGGAGGCAACGGCAAAAGCAATTCTACTGGGGATATTGGCTTTAATGAGACCTGTAATGACATCAACCGAAGGTCTTTGTGTCGCAAGAACCATATGGATTCCGGTTGCACGGCTCATTTGGGCAATACGTGTAATTGCATCCTCAACTTCTACCGGAGAAAAAAGCATAATATCTGCAAGTTCGTCAATAAAAAGAACTATGTAAGGAAGAGCCTGAAAACCAGACATTTCATTATAAGAATCAATATTCCTGGCACCGGCCTGGGCAAATATCTTATAACGATTCTCCATTTCCGACATAATCCAGCGAAGGGCCGAAAGGACTTTGTCAGGATCTACTATTACGGGAGAAAGGAGATGGGGAATATCGTTGTAGTGGGTAAGCTCTACCCTCTTTGGATCGACCAAAATTAACTTTACCTCGGTAGGAGAAGCCCTAAAAAGAAGTGACGCCAGAAAGGCATTAATGCAAACAGATTTTCCGGAACCGGTCTGCCCCGCAATTAAAATGTGTGGCATTTTGGCGATATTGGCAACAATGGGTTTGCCGGACACATCAAGTCCCAGAGAGACTTCGAGCTTGGACTTGGCACCAAGCATTTCTTCCGACTCCATCATCTTTCGCAAACTGACAAACTCGGCCGAACGGTTGGGAAGTTCAATTCCCACCAGATTCCGGCCGGGGATCGGAGCCTCGATTCTTATGGTGCCTGTTGGCGCGGAAAGGGCAAGGGCTAAATCCCGCTCCAGCGAAGTAATTTTCGAAAGCTTTGTCCCGAGGGCCACCTCAAGCGCGTATTGTGTGACGGCAGGCCCCAGGTTTACTTCAACCACTCTCGCAGTAATCCCAAAGGACTCAAGGGTTTTTTCTATAATAGCGGCGTTGCCCTTAATATCTCCTCTGTCTGCTTTGCCGCTTTCGACCTCACTTAGTATTTCCAGACTCGGGTACTTCCAAATTTTGACCCCCGCGGTATCCTTGTTCATCACAGGTTCTTGTGGCAGTGATTCTGCGGGCGTCGGAGAACCAACTGATGTAGTCGTTTTTGAAGCTGTGGGATTTCGGAAAATGCCCCCGCCGGAAACCTTTATCGCCCCCCCAGATAATGATTTTCCTCCAATTTTTAGTTGTCCTCCGTTGCCGTGAATATAAATGTTCGCCTGACGAATCCCCTCTTTAATCAGCTTATAAACCTGATCTATCGAGGTATTAAAAAGAACAATGAGACCCACCATTCCGACACCGGCTAAAATTATTGCAGCTCCGACAGGTGTAACAAGAGCACCGATCGAGTCCCATACGACTACCCCGATTGTCCCTGCCCTGCCCAAACCCATTATCGAAATGAAAAATAACAGACTCCCTACAATGACATTGGGTTGCCCCAAGATAAATTTAACTTTGGAAAGAAGAAATGCAAACGATAAAAAGATAAAGGGCAAAAAAATACTGGACCAGGAGAAATACTCAAGAAGAATGTCGTTAAACTTAAGAAGGGCTATTCCCTGACGTGAGAAGGAAATGAGGATAAGTCCCGCGATAGCAAAAAAAACTATTTGGGAGATGGAGAACATCGACTCCTTTTTGAGTTTTAACCTAAAACCTCTCTTTGTAAACCTCTTTCTCTTCTTAATCACTGCCCAACCATTGTATATCGAACTGGAGTTAAACCTCAACCACAAGCGGAAGAACAATTCTTTAAAACAACTTTTGTGCAGAAAAAATCTCAACTAACGTCGCCGCCTCACCTCGAAATAAAATTTTATGCGCAGTTTGGATTTGAATTTTTTCTACAAGCGGGGTGGGGATCAATAGCAAACAGGGAGGATCCATCTTTACATCATTCTTATATATTTTTAGTTTTACATCGTTGTGGATAGTTGCATAATAACTAAGCGTGGCGTAGAAATTCCAGTTATATAAATATAAATCCAGATTTTTTTCAGAGGCAATCTGGATAACTTTTCTTTCATCTTCTGCGACAACTGTTCTACTTATCTTTTTTGTATCTTCCAGAAAAAACCCTCTGTCTTTTTGTGAAAAGATGCGTAACGTAGTGTTTATTAAACCCACAGACGCCACAACTGCAAAACAGGCTATAACTAAATTTTTTCTTCTTTCGATCAACCTTGTCGTAACACTACCAATAAACATGGCCATAAAAGGAAGCATGGGAGTGAAGTAATACAAAAGTCTTGTCTTGGGAACATAAAATAACACTAGAATAAAAAAGGAGCAAACCATTAAAAATAATTCAAATTTACGATTTTTCACGCCTCTTCTGTATAAATAGACCAGGAAAGAAATACCAATAATTAAAAACAATAAAAACCACGGCTGGTTGGTAATAAGAATTTGGTTAAAATAATAAAAAAACGGCGCCACCGGTCCGCTTGTGACAGTAGTCAATGCCCTGTCTACAACATGGAGCACCAAATATGAATGCCAGAATTTTTGTCCGTAAATTATGCTTTCATAAATATGCCACGGCGCCGTCAATACCAAAGCAAGAAGATTCCCCAGCCAAAACCATTTGTTTTTTAACCAAGACCAGTCTTTGTAAAACCAGGAATAAATCAAAATGACCGGGTAAATAAGCAAGCCTATTACACTTTTAAATAAAACTCCGCATGCCAAGCCAAACCCAAAAACCAAAAACCATTTTGAATGTTTTCTGGCTTTGAGAAAGGAGTAAAAACATAAAAGTATCGATGCGGTTACCGGGACATCCATCCTAACCTGCCTCCCTGTAAACCAAAAATAAGCTGTCGTAAGAAGAACTAATCCCGACAGGAACGAGGCAACTAGGTTATTGGTCGCCACAAGAACAATCAAAAATACCAGTACCACCGAGGCTGCTGACAAAATTGCAGATGGAAGTCTGAGAGAAAATTCATTTTCTCCAAAAACTAGGGCACTCCCCCTCATCAACCAAAATAAAAGTGGTGGCTTTTCAGCCCATGGAGTTTTTAAATATGTAAAATTTAAAAAGTTATTTCTCTGGACACTTTCATAATAGACTTCGGCATAAATGCCTTCGTCCGCATCATTAAACGCCCACTTTCCTAAACTTATCAAGGAAAAAGTTAATGAAAAGAAAACTAAAATTGTCAATGCCAGTTTTTTAGTAAGTTCCATTTAATCTTTTTTGAAGGTCTAGGGAACCAAATGACCGAGGCATGTTCCACCATGATCATTACTGCCAGTTCCATCTGGGCAGATTGTGTTTGACCAGACTACATTGTCCAGGGTTGACGAATCCAAACCAGTCACTCCAGTTAAATTTGTATTAGTAAAAATTGCCCCTGTTAAATCTGCATAAGGGATTGAGACTCCGTTCATGTTTGATCCCGTAAAGTTTGCGTATGCTGCGCTATCTCCATCCATATTAGCAAATGATAAATCTGTACCAGATAAGTTTGCGCCTGTAATGTTCAGCCTGACAATTGCGTGTATAAAAGTACTGCCGGACAAATTTTCATTCGGCAATTGTCCATTCAAAATGGCATCATTAAAATTGACATTTATAAGATCGGTGCGGTTTAGCCTATAGAGGAAATCCCTAATAGAACAGAGCATACATATAAAGGGACCGCTTGATTCTCCTGGTGGGCCTTGGGGTCCTGGTACACCAGCGGGCCCGGGAAGGCCTTGTGGCCCTTGAACATTCCAAGTAATATAAGTCTCATCATTTCTACAGTCATCCTGATTTTGTACTATCCTCACTGAACCAGTGTTGGCATTCCCTGCTAGATTTTTAGACTGACTATCGCCATTGGATTGGGCAATGCAAGCTTGAATTATTTCTGAGGATTGCGCTCTTGCAACTGTTATCCCCAAAATTCCGACTATTATCCCAGTACAGGTAAAGAGCATATTCTTTTTGTCAAAGTTTTTAATGGCTGCCCTAATAAACATCTTCTTAATCATAGCCCAACCACATTGTATATCGAAGTAGGGACAAAGCTCAACAACCACGGCAACTATTTGCTAAACTAAACCAGTGAAAATATCTTTTACCAGATTTATCCGTGATCATTCCTTAGTTAGTCTTTCTATCATTTGTTTGCTCGTCCGGCTTGTCAATATAACCAAACTTCCGATTTTTAATGACGAAGCAATCTACCTTGATTGGGGTTGGAAATCACTGCATACATCCGCGGGTTTATTTTATTCTCTTAATGACGCAAAGCCACCTTTTCTAATTTGGATTTTCGGAATATTTGAAAGCATTGTCAATTCCCCGCTTTTTATGGGTAGACTGGTGTCGACTCTGGCAGGCCTACTCACCTTAATCGGAATATACAAAGTGGCAAAGAGCTTGGAAAACGAGAAGGCAGCACTTATTTTTTCGATTCTTTATATCGTGATCCCGCTTTTTGCTTTTTTTGACAGACAGACACTGATGGAATCTGCAATCGCAGCAGTAGGGGTTTGGAGTTTTTATTTTTTGATGCAAATTCTTGAAACCAAAAAGGATAAGTATTTAATTTATCTGGGACTTACTCTCGGAATCGGTGTTTTTATAAAACTTCAGGCACTTGTGTTTTTGGTCTCCATAATTTTTATACTCATCTACAAAAAACGTTTTAAACAAGCGGTTTTTTCTTTCATTACAAGCCTTGTTGTTCTTTCACCACTCCTTTTCCAAAAGGCGTTCTGGGCGTCATTCGGTTCCAATAGCCGCTTTATGCTTTCGATCCATGAAATTTTGGGCTTCCCTTTTTCTTTGTGGATAAAAAATTTCTCAGCCACGGTTAATGTAGCGTTTTTTCAACTAACACCCTTTATCTTTATATTAACGGTTATGGGAATCTATCTATTTTTAAAAAAGAAAAAGCCAATACTACCCATTTTTTTTCTTGACGAGCATCATTCTTATAATATTTCTGGGGAGGTCTTTGGGAACAAGATATGTTACTTCCTTCTTGGCATTAACAACCGTTTTTGCATCGCAAACTATATTAAATTTTAAAAAACCCTTCTCCGTTTTGATTGGAATAATTACCCCAGTTCCGTCTATTGTAATGACGGCTTTATTGATTGTTTCTCCCCTCATATACTTCAACATTCTAGACAAAACGACAAGCCTCTCACAAAAAACCGGATATATATCTGATTGGACCTCGGGATACGGAATCCCCGAAACAGTTAACTATCTTGAAAGTTTGAGTAAAGATAATCAGATAGTCGTGGGGGTAAGACTTGATGCGGGGAACCCCGAAAGCGCAATGTTTACATACTTCAACGGTTCAAAAAACGTAATGGTTACATATTTGGACCCGCGGATTCTTAATCCGGATTTACTTAAGTTTGCATGTCTTCCGTCAAATGTCCCTGTATATTTTGTAGCCAGAGACGGAATTCTAAACGGACTTGATAAGTTTTTCCAGGAAGAAAAACGTCTCGGAAAACCCGAGGGGGAACATTATATTTCAATTCACACCCTGAAAAAGTGTGATTAAATTTCTACTACAACCGGCAAAATCATCGGGCGCCGACCCGTTTTCTGGTAGAAATATCGCTCCAAAAAATCAATCGCAATATTTCTAACTACGTTTGCATTTATCGACTTCTTTTTTTGCATTGCACGGGCGAGTTCTTGCGAAGCATCTTCAAGAATTTTTCCGTACTTCTGCTCAAAAACAAATCCCTTGCTCATTATTTCAGGGTTATCTATGAGAGTGCTTTGGTTCCTATCAAAATGAATAATTGCAATTACTATTCCCTCTTTAGAAAGGATGTGCCGGTCCCTCAGAACCACGTTCCCCACATCTCCTATGCCAAGCCCATCAACCAGGATTTCCTTAACGGGAACTTTTCCTGTACGTCTGGCATTTTGACCGCTAAATTCCACAATTTCCCCCGAAAGAAGCTCTAAAACATTTTGCTCGGCTGCCCCCATCCTCTGGGCAATAAGCCCGTACGCCCTCATATGTCTTATGGTCCCGCCTATTGGGATAAAATATTTGGGTTTGATTAGAGCAAAAAGCATTTCGATATCTCCAATACTTCCATGCCCCGAGACGTGGAGATCCTCCTGCATATCGTAATAATGAACATCAACATCACTTTCAATAAGTTTATCAACCAGAAAATCCACGTTTGCTTTGCTCCCGGGCGGGGCAGGGTCTGAGGAAAATATCACAACATCTCCCTTACCGACCTTTAAGAAATCATGTTCTCCGAGGGACAGTCTATATAGGGCGCTGCCCGGTTGCCCATAGCTTCCCGAAATTATAAAAAGTAATTTATCAGGGGGAAGCCTTGAGGCCTGTTTTGACCTGATGACTAAATCGTTTGGGTAAAGGAGATACCCCAAGTCTTTGGCAATCTGAGCTTTTCTTTCAATTGAGCGGCCTATAAGAACTACTTTCCTACCAAGTTTTGCGGCAACATTAATTGTCTGCTGCATGCGGCTTATATTGCTTGAAATTGTAGTCAGATAAATCTTCCCTTTCGCATTACTGGCAATGGCTTCGATCCTCCCCTCGATTGACCTCTCGCTTTCCGTGTAGCCCGGGGTATTTGCACCAAGCGCATCTGAAGCTAATGCTAAAGATCCTTGTGAGGCGAGTGTCGCAACCTTTGCTGCGGCAAAAGGCCGGCCGTCAACTGGGGTCCAATCAAATTTATAATCCGGAACGTGGAAAATTTTTCCTTCCGGGGTGTCTATACAAAATCCGACTCCGTCTGGAACAGAATGACTTACCCTGAATGGGGTAACTTTAAAAACCCCAAGAGACAAAACATCCTTCTCGGGATCAAATATTGAGATTTTTGGAACTTTGTCCTTGTAGTCCTCAAATTTATCCTGAATGAATCCCCCAACAAGTTTTGTTGCATAAATTGTCGTTTGCACATCCTTGAATAGAAAGGGCAGGCCTCCAAGATGATCTTCGTGTCCGTGGGAGATCAAAACGCCCCGCAGTTTGGCCGCATTTTGTTTGATATACGAGAAGTCGGGAATGACAAGATCAACTCCGAACATTTCACTTTCGGGAAAACCTACACCACAGTCGACGACAATCATATCGTTACCATACTCATAAACATAAAGGTTTTCGGTAACTCCCGTAGTGCCCGAAAGGGCTATGAATTTTAGTGCTGACATATTATTAAACAAGACTCATTTGTTCCGTTTCGGGAACTTTCTTTTTCTTTTTCTCAGAAATCTTTTTTAGTGCATCCGGAAGCCTCAGAAAGTCTTCCTTTTCCTGACGCATCACTTCTCCGTTCCTGAGAGAGGCGGCAGGATGATACATCGGGATCACAAAAAGATCTTTACCGTTCCAGTTTACCCTAAATAGCTTTCCGTGAGTAGTGGAAATCTTAGCAGTGGGCAAAAATTTTCCCATAGAGAACCTGCCTAGAGTAACAACCACTTCCGGGTTAATTACATTAATTATTTTATCCAAATATTTTCCGTACGCCAACATTTCTTCCGGGAGCGGATCCCGATTTTCCGGCGGCCTGTGGTGTACAACATTCGTGATGTAAACACTTTCCCTCGGCATACCTATTGATTTCAGAAGCTGGTCCAAAAACTTTCCGGCATTCCCGACAAAGGGTTCCATTTTTAAATTTTCCCAATAGCCCGGTCCTTCACCAATAAAAAGAATTTTTGCCTCCGGGTCTCCAACGCCGAAGACCAAGTTTGTATCACCCTTCCTAAGAGGAAGTGAATCGTCTGCCTCCATTTTATCCTTCAATATTTGAAGCTCTTCCTTTTTATTCATCTCTTACAAATTCTACTCCATTTATGACCGTATCATAAATTGCAAAATTGATACCGCTTACGGTTGCCCCGGGGCGGATAAATTTAGTGATTCCTCTTACGCTTTCATATTTTGAATGTAGGTGCCCGTTTAAAATAACGTCATATTTTTTGCAGAAAAAATATTTTTTGTTATCTGAAGGTTTATGGGTAACCCCGATTTTTCTTCCTCCGACTTCAAACTCCAAATAATTTTCTGCAAATCCTTTACCCTTTAGCTTTAACCTTTTACCTATCGCAGGGTCAATATCCGCATTCCCCAAAACCGCATAAAGGGGAATTCCAAAAGATAAAACCGTTTCGACAGATTCCGGTGTATTCCAATCACCCGCGTGTATAACCCCCGAAACCCTAATCTTCTTAGCAAATCCCATGACATGCTCCAGGTTTGCGATATTACCATGAGAATCTGAGATTGCTAATAACTTCATTCGACTATTGTACTACTGAGGCAGGAATTCCTTAACATTTTGTGAGGTGACATGCACCGACTGGGCTTTACCTTCAACTAAAATTCTGGCAATTTTCCTGACAACTCCATCGATATTTCGTTCCAAGGTGCGGATTCCGGCATCGTAACCCAAAGGGCGGACTATGTTTGCCCAGACGTCGGGATCGATTACCAATGATTCTTTGGGAAGACCTGACGCTTTCATGGCTTCAGGCAAAATATATTTTTGTCCAATAGTAACCTTCTCCGCATCCGTATAACTTGGCATTGAAATCGGTTCAAGCCTGTCCATCACGGCTGTTGCAATATTTGTCGTATTATTCGCGGTTGTAATAAACAGGGTCTCGGAAAGGTCGAACGGAAAATCAATATAATGATCAACGAAGGCATAATTTTGTCTGGGATCCAGAAGTTCTACCAAAACCCCCATAATCGAACTTCTTCCTTGATCCGTGACCCTATCAATCTCATCAAGAAGTATTACCGGATTTTTACTTTGAGTTACTTTTAGGGCTTTAATAATTTTTCCCGGCTCCGCCTCCGGATGCATTCTTGATTGTCCCCTAAGATCCAGGGGGTCTCCCATGCCGCCGAAGGGGATGCGGGCAATCGGCCTGCCCAGAGCCTCGGCAATGGAATAGGCAATTGTGGTCTTGCCAGTACCGACCAGACCGACAAAACAGAGAATCGGGGCTCTATAAATGTCCTTACTTTCCCCTTTTTCCTGTTTAAGTTTCATGACACTTATATATTCCAAGACACGGTTTTTGATATCGGTCAAACCAAAGTGGTGGGTCTCCATAATTTTTTTGGCATTCTCAAGATCCAACGTGTCCTGAGTCCTTTTATTCCAAGGCAAAATCGTAATCCAATCAATATACTTCTCCATACTGTCAAACTCCGGCAAAAATGATGGGGAATTGGTAAGTTTTGAAAGTTGGTTTAATCGAACCAAAACTACCTCACGGAGCTTTTCCGGCAAGTCAGCATTTTTCGCCTTATCAATTAAAACGGTAATTTCTTGGGCAGCAGAATCCATAAATCTAGTGTAACACGAAGTCCCTATCTACGACACGGTCGGGGTCTCATCTATCAAAGCTCTTTTTACTGTCATCGACCAACCTTGAAGTTGGAAAATGGGGGCCACCGCTTCCACCGTTATCATCTTGCCTTGAAAATCCTGGCCTACCTGACCCTCTTGAAAAACCTCCGCTTCGTCCTCCACCAAATCCGCCTCTACTTGGACCTCTTGAAAAACCTCCGCTTCGTCCTCCACCAAATCCGCCACGACTGCCGCCGTATCCGCCTCTTCCTCCGCCAAACCCACCGCTCCTGGGGCGTTCTTCTCTCGGTTTATCTTTTGTCGGGTCCATATTCATACTGAGGTTGATTCTTCCCTGGTCGTCAATTTCTTTAACTCTTACTTGGACTTTTTGCCCGATGTGAACCACGTCCCCGGCGTCTTTTACGAAGCCGTCCTGACCCATGTCGGTCACATGAACCATCCCATCTTTCCCGGGCAAAATATTCACAAACGCCCCGAAAGGCATAAGTCTTACAACTTCCCCTTCGTAAATCTCGCCGGCCACTACCTCTTTTGCAAAACCCTCAACATAGGCGACTGCCTTGGCCATTTTCTCTTCGTCAACTCCGGAAACACTTACGCCTCCGTCATCGTTGACGTCAATCTGTACTCCCGTATCGGCCATAAGTTTTTTAATATTCTTTCCACCGGGGCCGATGAATTCTCCGATTTTATCAACCGGAATTTTTACAACTTTAATTTTAGGTGCATATTCTGAAACCACTTTTCTCGGTTCGGCGATAGTTTCCAAAATCTTTTTCATAATTTGATCTCTTGCATCTTTTGCCTGATCAAGCGCCTTTTCCAAAATATTTGAAGTAAGGTTTAGTGCTTTAACATCCATCTGAAGTGCCGTGATTCCTTTTGCGGTCCCTGCAACTTTGAAATCCATATCGCCATTGAAATCCTCAATACCCATCAAATCTGTCAAAACCGCAAAATTCTTTTCGTCTTCGATAATTAGTCCCATCGCAATTCCGGCAACAGGGGCTTTTATAGGAACTCCGGCATCCATCAGAGAAAGCGTAGATCCGACCACTGAAGCCATTGATGTCGACCCGTTTGAACTCATGACCTCGGAGACGACACGGATTGCATAAGGAAACTCTTCCTGGGAAGGAATGACGGGAAGCAAGGCGCGCTCGGCAAGCATTCCATGTCCTATTTCGCGTCTATTTGGAGAGCCAACTCTTCCGGTTTCTCCTGAGGCATAAGGAGGCATGGAATAATGGTGCATATAGTGCTTTTCTTCTTCTCCTTCGGCACTTTCCAAAAGTTGTCCCATGGATTCCGAACCAAGTGTGGCAACCGACAAAACCTGAGTTTGACCTCTTGAAAAAACCGCGCTCCCGTGCGTTCTCGGTAGGAATCCCACCTGTCCAGAAAGTTTCCTTAACTCAGTTAATTTTCTACCGTCGGGCCTAACTCCCTTTTTAAGAATCTGCTCCCTAATGTAGTCCTTCTTCATATGATCAACTATTTCCAGGACAAACTTCCTTTGATCTTCTCTCTCGAAGTGGTCTTTGATCGCGGCAATAAATTCAGCGTATTCGTCGGATAGCCCCTCGTGATTAGCCATGTTTTTGACCAAACCGGGCATTTTGTCTCCTACTAATTTTGTGACGTCGCGGACCAGTTCGATGGACGGTTCCTCTTCCTTGTATGTTTCTCGTTTCGTGCCGACTTCCTTAGTCAAATCTTCGATAAGTTTAAGAATGGCCTTACTTTCTTTTTGGGCAAACTCAATTCCCTCCACAATTTGTTTTTCGGTTACTTCCGTGGCTGCCGCTTCCACCATCAAAACCGCCTCTTTTGTCGAAGATACTGTAAGATCCATCTGTGACGCCTCCAAATCGACAGTCTCGGGGTTTACTACATATTTCCCGTCCTTAATTCCGATTGTCAAAGGAGCGACCGGACCCTTCCAGGGAAGAGTTGATATATGAATCGCGGCGCTTGCGGCGATGGCACCCAAGATTTTGGGGTCATTCACTCCGTCAACCGAAAGTACCATGACAATCAGTTGAACTTCTTTTTTATAAGTTTTGGGGAAAAGAGGTCTTATGGACCTGTCAATTAGTCTTGCCGAGAGGACTTCTTCGTCGGTTGGCCTTCCTTCGCGTTTTACCCAACGGCTTCCCTTTATTCTCCCGCCGGCATAAAGCCTCTCCTGATATTCAACCGTAAGAGGGAAGTAATCCATTTCCATCTTAAGAGGTGCTACTGATACATTTGCCATGACAACGGTGTCACCCATTCGAGCCACAACAGATCCCGCCGCCTGTTCTGCGAGTTCTCCGGTGGTCAAGGTAAGAGTACGACCGCCTAATTCTATAGATTTCTCAATCTTCTTCATTTATTTATTTTCCCAACTTCAACTCTGTGAGGAGTTTTTTATACCGTTCTTCGTCGCGCCTGTGCAGGTAGGAAAGAAGCCTTCTCCTTTTGGCTACCATCGAAAGAAGTCCGCGCCTACTGTGAACGTCTTTTTTGTGTTCCTTAAGATGTGCGACTAATTTGTCAATTTGGACCGAAAGAAGCGCAATTTGAACTTCGGGAGACCCTGTGTCGCCTTTTTCTCGAGCAAATTTTTGAATTACGTCTACTTTTTCGTCTTTAGCTAATGCCATATTGTCATGTGGAGCAAAGTAAAGTCACTTCCAGGCAAAACCTTGCTTACATCTTGTGAATGGTACCATGTTTCAATCCAGAAATCAAAAGGCAAAAATGAATTAGATTCGGCCCCGGATATTAAACAGGTGCTTTATATCTTCTATCAGAAGTTCAATAGGACCAACTTCATAAAAAGGTCTTACCGTTTTAGGCATTTGCGCCATTATTTCGGGGTCGATTGTCTTTTCCCATATAAGGTGGCCGTTTCCTATGTCGACCTGGTGCCATTCTTTTCCGCTATCTTTCATTTCCTGTTCGACCATTGTGGCTTATATTAACTCACTGAAGTCCCTTTGTAAATTTTTGGCTGAAGCCAGTCAGAAGGAGGATTTACATCTTGACCTTCCTCATCGGATTCCGGAACTACCGCTTCGGGTTGGGTTTCAATCTGAGACATGGGGGTTGCAGGCTGTTGGCTGACGGGAGCCCTAAAAGGTTTTGTGGGGATTGATCCGGGAGGAAAACCCATCGGACTAAGTTTTACCTTCGGCATACGTGCCCCGCCGCTTCGTAGCAAATACGCAAATGTTTCGAAAGTTTCGGGTGTGGTCTCACTTGAACTGAAGCTGGCACTGCCTTCCTCTATCCCCATTACCAAATTGGTTGCGGTCTCCGCGTCAATCGTCAAACCGTTTTCTTTAATTAGATTGGCGACAAGCTCGCTCGTTGTTGCGCCGGGCTTTGCAAAAGACATAATCTCTTTATTTGAATCAAGCACGCGGGTTCCGATGTGTGCAGTCTTCGCTCCGGTCAGTTCGTCGGAAGAAAGAACCGGAAAGTGTGAATCGTTCGCCCCACCGATCAAAATCACCAAATCTGCCGAAACCCCGGCATAGCTGACACTCAACTGTTCCTTTTGTGGAGCGGGTAGACCCGCTTTCGGAACTACCGTTAATTTAAATTCTCCATTGTCTATATCGTAGCTGACTTTGTCGATATTGGCCGCGTCATATCCGGCAAACTTAATTGTCAGGTTCTTGCTTCCGATTTCGGCCGAAATTTTATTTACCCCAATCAAACGGTTAAATCCGACCGTCATTGGACTGGGACAAAAAATTGAAGTTTCCTTCCTGTCATGAACCGCAAGATAGAGGGCAAGCCCCGCAGCAACTTGATCAAAATACGGTTTTGTCGGTAGGACAACAAGAACCGAGGAGGCCGAATCGATAAGACTTAGTAGGCTATTTCCCATTGCGCACGGATACTATCACGTCTCCTATAGCAAAATCAAGTTGGGGCTCGGTGATTACTCCGAATTCTTCAGATTGTCCGACTGACGCAACTTCCAGTTTCTGTTTTTTAATTGAAACTGCCTTACCTTTGCCGATTTCTTTGGCGTCGCGGGTCAGGACTAATGAATCGCCTTTTGAAATTCTGCCGTCAAGTACCTTACATCCCGCAACTTTCTTGTTGTTGAAGGGAAAACTGGCCAAGACCTGAGCACGTCCGATAACCTCAACTCTCCCGCTTCTCAAAATTTCCTCAAGACGCTGCAGAAGCTCATAAATAATTTCAAATCTCTCAACTTTTACCTTTTCCGCCTCGGCAAGTTTCAGTACATCATTTGAAATTTTTGATTCAAAAACAAAAATGTAGGCATCTCCGGTCTTCGCGTTTATTATGTCCGAGGATGTAACGTCTCCCACTCCGCTATCCACAACAACAACTTTCTGGGGAAGCGAGGCGACGATCGCCTCAAGACTCCCCGCATTACTAGCTTTAAGGATTAAAGGAATTTCATCATCTTTGAGACGCCTAAGGTCAAAGGCTCCCTTGGGTTTTGGAGGTTCTATAACCGCTTCCTTCGCCTCTCGGGCAACTGAAGTTCCCACGGGAGGAGTACCCGTAAACCCGAAAACCTTCGCCGGTTCCCCCGGTAATACTTGCTTGATAGATTTTCCCTTATCATCAAACAAAGCTCTAACCTTGCATTCGTTTTCTTCAGCGAAAATTGTTTCGCCAACTTTGATAGTTCCATTCCTAACAACGACTGTCGCAACAGGACCCATTTTGTCCTTGCCCGATTCGATGACAACCGCCTCAAGCCCTCCCGCCGGGTCGCTTTTAAGTTCCGCCACTTCCGACATCAAAACAAGCATTTCCACGACTTCTGTCAGGCCAATATTTGTCTTTGCAGAAACCGAAATGAACGGAACTTGCCCCCCCCGGCCTTCAAAAAATACGCCCTCCTTTTCGAGCTGCCCTTTAAGCGCCTCTGCGTTTACCCCGACGATGTCGGCTTTAGTTCCTGCAACGATAAAGGGAAGATTTGCAGCCTTAATAATTGCAAGCGCCTCACGGGTCTGGGGCTGAACCCCGTCATCCTGCGCAACTACCAAAACGGCAAAATCTGCAACTTTAGCGCCCCGGCTTCTCATTTTTCCGAAAGCGGCATGACCCGGGGTATCAATGAATGTAATCCTTCCCCCACCTTTGGTTTCGATAACGGAGGCCCCTATACTTTGGGTAATCCCTCCCGCTTCACGCGCGGTAACGTTTGTTTTCCTGATAGCATCAAGGAGAGATGTTTTTCCATGATCGACATGCCCCAAAACAACAACAATTGGGGGTCTTATTTGACTGTTCTTTTCCGTATCCTTTTTTACTTCCATGTTTTTCTGCAAAATCCGGAAGCTAAAGTTCAAATTATGAAGATATTTTTATGAAATTTACCAAAATTTCCATTTTATTTATTATCTTCAGACTTCGGCTCTTCTTCTCCCGGTTCCTCGGTAACTCCCGTCTTAAGTACGGGGACTTTAGTCTGTGGCTCTTCTATCTTCAAATCCTCCGTTTCGGGTTCGTTTGCCCCCAATTCCTTTGCTTTCTTGGCAAGTTTTCTGGCTTTGGTTTTAGTGATTTTTTTAACAACGGGCGCGGGTGCCGGCTCTTCTGCTTTTTCTTCAGGCGCAGAAATCATACCATTTCCTTCAACCTCGATTCTCCAACCGGTCAGCTTCGCCGTCAAACGGACATTCTGTCCGTCTTTCCCAATTGCCATCGAAAGCTGATCTTCGGGAGCCGACACTTTGGCTATCGCTTTTTCTTTATCCAGTTCAACCGACAGATTTTCAGCGGGTGAAAGCGACGATTTAATAAGTTCGGCTGGGTCCTCATTCCAAGGAATTATGTCAACTCTTTCGCCACCAATTTCATTTGTAACAGCCTGAACTCTGACACCCTTTTGACCCACACAACTCCCAACCGGGTCAACGCCAGTCTGGCTGGAAAATACAGCTGCCTTAGTTCTCACCCCGGGCTCTCTGGCAATAGCTTTTATTTCGACCGATCCGGAATTAAATTCAGGGACCTCCCTGGCAAAAAGCTTGACTACGAATTGGGGATCTGCACGGGACAAGAATATCTCTTTTCCTCTGGGAGTTTCGTTAATTGCCTTAATCAAAAAACTCAAGCGTTGATTTAAGCTAAGTCTTTCATTGGGAATCCTGTCCTCGGCCAGCATTATGGCTTCCGTTCTTCCAAGATCGATCCTCACATTCGGGCCGTCAAACCTAAGGATGAGGCCAGAAACAAGAGATCCTACTTTTTCCTGAAATTCTTCCATTATTGCTCCTTTTTCCGCTTCGCGGATTTTTTGATGAATCACCTGTTTCGCGGTTTGAGCCGCGATTCGGCCAAACCCGGGGGGAGTAACATCTTTTTTCTCTTCTTTGGCTTTTTCAATCTCTTTTTCAGAGGCATCCTCAGCAGGAAGCGGCCATGCAAAAACTTTGGTTTCACCGTTTACAGAATCAATCACGGCGTCGTAAGCAAAAGAATCTACTTCAGTGCCTTGCTCTCTGGCATCCCTTTTGTATGCAGCGATGATCGCCTCTTTGATGGTCTCCAAAATCACGTTGGGATCCAAGCCTCGTTCCTGGGCTATAGCTTTTAGTGCTTGTGAAAATTCTGTTCTTGCCGCTGGCATATGTTTTAGTAACTGGCTTTGTCGAAAAAAAAGGCGGGCTTCTCTTCCCACCTCGTCAAATGCTCAATCTCAAATTCCAAGAGTAATTTTAGTCTATAAAGCAATTGAAGTCAAACAAGGCTATCTGACCCGAGAGGACGAGGAAATCATGCTGGCTTCAATATCACCAGCTAAAATGGCATCAAAAATATATGTATCGGGGATTCTGGTGTTATCGTTTGGATCAAGTAGATTTTTTTCACTTAGCTCTCCTAAGGAAAACGTTTTCCCTGCAGAAAGTTGCGTAACCTGATTAAACGTGTTTATCCTGATATAGGGAACGCAGTCTTTTTTAATGATCTTACCCCCCGTCAAGCATGCGCCCACATCATGGCACAAGTCCGAACGGTCGTAAGGAGAGCCGGGTTCATAAACACCCACATATAATACGTTTCCCTTACCGATCCTGCATGAATTATCCCTGGTTATTTCCTGCGTTTTTCCGTGAATATCAATGTACTTCGCTCCTAATCCGACTTCCCTGACCTTGTACCCAATCTCTTGGGTCAATCGATACAAATCGGCGATGGGGGTACTTTCAGGAGGCATCTTAAATCTGTGCCCATATTTTTTCCACGCATTATATAGATTACTCAAAGAATTTTGTTCCTTTCGTAATAATTTTGTTTCCTCGCTGGGAAACAAACGGTCAACAATTCCAGCCCCAGTTTCAGTCATTTTTAGAAATCTTCACAACCCTTCCTCGGCCATCCGCTCGACAATGTTTTTTTGTTCTTTGGTTAACTTTTCAGGTACCAAAACGTTTATGCGGACGTATTCGTCACCCTTACCCCGTCCGTGGAGATGAGGAACGCCGTGCTCACGCAGGCGCATCATGGTCCCGCCTTGGGTACCTGGCCTAATCCTTATTTTTACCTTGGTCTCAATTGTCGGTACGCTAATTTCACCACCAAGAACTGCTAGCGAAAATGGGATGATCACGCTTACGTAAATATCATCGTCCTGCCTTTCAAAAAGTTTATCAGGTTTAATGTTTACCGATAGGGTAAAGTCACCGAAATTAATTCTTGCCCCTTCATAGATGCCTGCCGGAATTTTGATTTTTCTTTTCTTGCCGCCGACATCAACTTCCTTACTTACCCCTTTTACCGCTTCCATAAAGTCCAATGTTATCGAGTAACGGGGAACTTGCTGGCGCTGGGCACGTCCAAAGGGATTCCCTCCGCCAAAAAAGCTTTCAAAAATATCGAAGGGGTCGCCGAAGTCGAAGTTCCCGAAAGGGTTCTGCCCGGCGCCACCGGCAGTATAGGTATAAGTGAATGGTCCGGATTGCCCCCCGGGAAATCCACCACTAAAAGGATTCCCGCCTCCCGGGGTAAATGCGGCATGGCCATACTGATCGAAAGCGGCTTTTTTCTGTGGATTGGAAAGAACCTGGTAGGCTTCGTTTATTTCCTTAAACCGCTTTTCAGCGGCTTCCTTATCTTCTTTGTGTCTGTCCGGGTGCCACTCCAGTGCCTGTTTCCTGTAAGCCTTTTTAATCTCATCCACAGTAGCGGATTTTGAAATTCCCAGAATATCGTAATAATCAGTTTTTGCAGCCATTTAATTTATCTCGGCACTATCGAATAATTTGTTCCAAATTTCAAACGCTTCCTGAGCCCCCGGAACATCCTTTACACATTCTTCAAAAATTCTATTTATATTCTCCTCGTCAACATAGTCTGCCATATCAACCATCGTCAACTGGAATTTACTTCGGGCCTGGTTCATGAGGCTTTTCAATCCGGGGTCTATTTGGTTATCCGCATACTGAGCCCTTTCTCTCGTCTCTTTGCGGATTCTTCTGCTGGAAGGGGCATCAAAAAATTCGTGCATCGTAGTAGCCAGTCTTTGTAGACATGAAGCTATTCTACAACTTCCCCTTCTTCCACTTTCTCTTCTTTCTTTCCTTTTTCCCCTTCGGCAGTCTCAGAGCCTTCGGTTTTATCGTCTTTTTTATCAGACGGCTCATTTTTTTGATACATCGCCTGACCGATTTCACTCAAAGCATCAGACAAGTCCTTTGTTGCAGCTTCAATATCTTCCTTGCCGACATCTTCTTTACCTGCCATTTCTTTAACTTTCTTGATTTTTTCCTCAATTTTTTCTTTAACGTCAGTCGGGACTTTATCACCGGCATCTTTTATGGCTTTTTCGGCTGTTGCTACCATTGCATCTGCATTATTCTTGGTTTTCACCACATCCGCTTTCTTTTCGTCCTCTTCTTTATGCTTCTCCGCTTCTTCCTGCATACGTTTGACCTCGTCATCCGAAAGTCCTACCGCACCCGTTATTTTGATGTTTTGGGTTTTTCCGGTGGCTTTATCCTTAGCGGTAACGGTCAAAATTCCGGATGCATCCATATCAAAAGTGACTTCAATCTGAGGAACGCCCCGAGGCGCAGGGGGAATTCCGTCCAAAACAAAAGTCCCGAGGGTTTTATTGTCCGCACTCATGGGACGTTCGCCTTGGGTTACTACTATCTGGACTTGAGTTTGGTTGTCGCTGGCTGTAGAAAAGACTTCGGTCTTACTTGTGGGAACTGTCGTATTTCGCGGAATCATGGGAGTGGCAATATTTCCCATGGTTTCGATGGCCAAAGTCAAAGGGGTAACATCAAGAAGAAGTATGTCTTTGACTTCGCCTCCCAAAACTCCACCTTGAATCGCGGCTCCGATGGCAACAACCTCGTCGGGGTTAACTGATTGATTCGGGTTTTTACCAAAGAAATCTTTAACGACCTGGACCACTCTCGGCATACGCGTCATTCCTCCGACCATGATCACTTCATCAACATCGTGAGCGTCAAGTTTGGCATCTTTGAGACAAGCCTCAACCGGTTTAATCGTCTTTTGTATAAGGTCCTCCACCAAACTTTCAAGTTTGGCACGGGTCAATTTCATCGTTAAGTGAAGCGGTTGGCCATCACGCTGGGTAATGTAGGGTTGATTAATTTCTACTTCCTCAGCAGCCGAGAGCTCAATTTTGGCTTTTTCGGCAGCATCCCTTACTCTCTGATATGCCTGTGCATCGGCTTTAAGATCCACCGAATTTTCTTTTTTGAATTCGGAAACAATATGATCGACGATTACTGCATCGAAATCGTCTCCTCCAAGATGAGTATCCCCGTTTGTAGCTTTGACTTCTATTACTCCCGTTCCTTCGTCAAGACCGACCTCAATAATCGAAATATCGAAAGTTCCGCCTCCAAGATCATAAACGGCCACCTTTTCGTCTTTCTTTTTATCCATTCCATAAGCAAGAGCTGCAGCAGTTGGTTCGTTTATAATTCTTTCAACTTTAAGTCCGGCAATTTCCCCAGCCTGTTTCGTGGCTTGACGCTGGGCATCGTCAAAATATGCGGGGACGGTGATGACCGCTTGTTCAACTTTTTCTCCGAGGTAGGCCTCTGCATCTTTCTTCAGCTTTATCAAAATCTTAGCCGAAATTTCCTGAGGAGTGTAAGTTTTACCTTCAATTTCAATATCGGCGATCCCGCCTTTACCCTCTATAATTTTGTATGGGACCATTTCGGCCGTTCTTTTTACTTCTTTGTCTTCAAATCTTCGGCCCATCAAACGTTTTACCGAGTAGATAGTATTTTTGGCATTAAGAATCATCTGCCTCTTGGCAACGTCCCCAATGAGGTTCTTGACAGGCTCAACAACCGATGGGGTAGTATTTCTGCCGGTATCAACAGCCGGGACGACTTTGGGGCGACCGCCCTCCATCACCGCAACACAAGAATTTGTTGTACCTAAATCGATTCCGATTATTTTTCCCATTTTATTTCTTAGACACTTTTACTTTGGCGTGTCTGACAACCATACCATCTTCAAATTTCCAACCCACCAGCACCACCTCTGAGATCTTATTATCGCTCTCGCCTTTTACAACTTCAATAGCCTCCATAACCTCCGGGGCAAAAATATCTCCCTCTCTTGGCCTAATCTCACTGAAACCCTCTTCGCTGAGAATTTTTTTAAATTCGTCCAGGCTTATTGCCAGTCCCTGGTCCTGCAAATGTTCCTGTGCACTTTCCAAATTGTCCAAAACCGGTAAGAGTCTGATAATAATCCCTACAGATGCTATTTTACCCGAATCGGCCCTTTCTCTGTCAATCCTTTTACTTAAATTGTCGTAATCGGCCAACGCTCTCGCCAGCATCGCTTTTACCGTCTCCAGCTCCTCATGGGCCCTGTCCACATTTTTAATTTTTATCTTTTGCGCATCAGATGATGCGGTTTTTTTGGTTTTTTTGTTATCCATTTGCGACTTCCTCAATTAAGCCCCCATAATATCTTAAAATCGGAATCACTGTCTCGTAATTTGATCTTGTGGGACCAATCACCCCGAGAGCGCACGGTTTACCTTTTATGTTGAAATGCGTAGCAATAATCCCGACTGGAATAAGTTCTGGCCAACCAATCTCTTCGCCAAATAAAACTTCCAGCGGGGAAGTGGGCTCACCCATACCAAAAAACAGTCTGTCCATTTTGTCAAACTCGTCAAAAATTGAAAAAAGGCTTTGACAGGCTGCCGTCTCGGCAAATTCAGGATTGTTAAAAATGTATGAATGCCCTGCCTGCCAAAATCTATCCTTTTTGTCTTTAAGTGCCGCAACCGCCAAAGATTTTGTCCTTGCCGCCAGTGCGTGCGTTGCCTCATCCATAAGTTCATCTATATTGTCCCGCACACCCCAGACTTCTTCCTTGGCACGAACCTCATCCACAAGACTCATTTGTTTTTCCTCCATAAGCTGGTTTATATAAAATTTCATTGCTACAGGAGTCGGAATCCTACCTGCCGAGGCATGGGGTTGTTTTAGATAGCCGGCTTTGGTTAAAGCCACCATCTCATTTCTTATTGTCGCGGGGGAAACCCCGAGGTTGTATTTCTTGTCCATCGCCTCGCTCCCAACCGGTTCGGCTGTGGAAATATATTCATTAATGATGGTCTTAAGGATTTGAGTTTGTCTTGATGTAAGCCCGTCAGTCATAGGTTAGCAGTATCATACCTCGAGTGCTAAAAGATGTCAAGTCCCCTTTATGAGAGGCTGAAAGACGAAATACTATTGAACCTGAGTATCCGTGACCGGAGTGATAGGTTCCTGTTCTTTCGGAGGCAGAGGGGGAAGCGTTCTTTTTACCATGATCCGCCTGACAACTCTTATGAAATATCTCGCCTCCTCGATCTTGAAAAGGAGAGATACAAGCGTATAAATAAGGGCACCTACTAAAAATGTCATAACCGTTAAAATTATTACGTTCCCTGTGTAACGGGTATCAAGCATGAATCTTTCAAAAGGGAATGTCTTGGTTACCTCCAACCCGCTTAAAAATGAGAGTCTTTTTACCCAGACCGACTTGTCAAAAATCTTGAGTATAAAAAACATGGCTCCTCCCGAAATTGTCGTTGCACCGAGAATTTTTAAAACATGAATAATTAGTTTAGAACTAATTATTCCTCCGACTTTTTTATCAATTAGGATTAACAAAATTATTGCCTCAACGATAGTACTCACTGCGAATGACGCAGCAAGGGCCCAAACCTCAAGATGAAATCCTTTCACCAGAATAAAATCACCAACAACCAGAATTGCAAGCCCTATGAAAGAAATTAGTACCGGGGTTTTTGTGTCGTGCAGAGCAAAAAATGCCCTGGCAAGAACCGACATCAGGGTCTGGGAAACTGTTGCAATAGCAAAGACCGAAAGAATTGTTCCGGTTTGTATCGTTGCCTCCCAATCAAAAATTTTTGTCCCGTAAATAAGACGTACAACGGGGATTCTGAGTGCAATCAGTGCCGCCGAAAGAGGCAAAGTGAAAAATATTGCTTGATAAATTGCAGCCAAAAGGATTTTTCTGTATTCTTTCCAATCTCCCTCAACACTAGAAAGCATGGGCAAGACTGCTTTTGCCAAGGATGTGCCAAAAAGTGTCACGGGCAGAAGTTGAAGAGAATTTGCAAAGGTATAGTAGGTGTAGGAGGCCTGAGAAATAATTGATGAAAGAAAAAGTTCGGCACTTTTGCCAATCTGGTCAAAAGCCAAGTCGATTACCCTCGGGAGGGCAAGCTGCCCGATCTTTTTAACGCCGTCATCCGGCCTCAGATCAAAGGTAAACCTGAAGCCAAGTTTTCTTGATAACGGATATTGAATGATAAAGTGGGCAAAAGCACCGATTACAACTCCGACGGCCGGAGCGGTCAACCCCAGGTAGGGTGTCAGTATGACGGTACCGAGAATTATTCCGAGATTATAAAAAATCGGTGCAAGGGCGGGTATTAAAAATCTTCTCAGGGATTCAAGAACACCCGTTAAAACATAACTTATGACAAAGAATCCTTGTGCAGCAAAAAGAATCCGGGCCAGAAATGCTATTTCAGCCGTTCCGGCGACGCCGTACCCCGGAGCAATAACAGAATAAATTTTTACGGCTCCGAATCCGACAATGGCTACGGCAAAAAGGAGAATCGCCAGACCAATCGAAACGACTTTCCCTGCAAGTAGCCAGGCTTTTGCCTCGCCTTCTTTTAAAGTCTTGGTAAAAACCGGAATAAATGCGGATGAGAAAGTTCCAAAAACCAAAACCTGGAATATCGCATCGGGAAGCCTAAAGGCGGCAAAAAAAAGCGAAAGGGAATCGGGAGTAAAATAGCTGGCCAGCACCCTCTGCCTTATAAGCCCCAATACCATAGAGACAACAATCATAACCATGATAAGACTCGTCGCAGATAGAACCGAATTTTGTTGGGAGTTTATTATCCGTTTGCCCTTGGCTATTAGATCTTCCATTTCAGCTTTGTTTCGATTATACTCACCATATGCCTGTAACGACAACCGCCAAAAGAGCCCTGCGGGGTTCCAAAAAAAAAGAGTCCATAAATAAAATAATTCTCGGCCAGCTTGAAGTGGCCGTCAGAATTGCACGAAAGGCAAAATCCACAGAAAAAATTCTTAAAGCGGTATCTTTGGCGGATCGAGCGGCAAAGAAAAAGGTAATTCACAAAAAAAAGGCCGGAAGGATTAAATCTCAGCTTTCCAAACTGTTGCCAAAGTCTGTGAAACCGCAAGGTAAAACCTCAAAGAAAAAGTAGCTTCTTTCATGCTTTTATATGTGTTATATTGAGTTAACGGTTATTGTTGCTATGCCCAAAAATAAAGTTATAAACTTGCTCCCCCAGGAAGAATTTGATGTTTCCATGCTTGGCAGAACACTCAAGTGGGCAATGGGTGCTTTCAGGGTGATAGTTATTGTTACCGAGATGATTGTCATGGGCGCTTTTTTGTCACGTTTTTGGTTAGACGCGCAAAACTCGGACCTAAGCAATTCTATTAAGATTAAAAGCGCTCAGATTACTGCCCAAGCCGCGGTAGAAAAAGAGTTCAGAAGCGTTCAGTCAAAACTTGCCATCGTCAAGCAAATCGGAGGTGGCACTCTTTCTTCGAAAAAGATTGAGGCTATTACATCAAGGCTCCCGACCGGGGTAAATTTAAAAACAGTTTCTGTTTTGGATAATTCCGCCCAAGTCAAAGGCGTCTCCGCAACCGAACTAGGAATCGCACAATTTATTGCAAATCTGAAAGAAGACAAGTCTTTCAAAACCGTAAGTTTGGGCCAGGTCGATTCATCCGAAGGCGATCTCGCTCAGATAGAATTTTCTATTAATATTACATATTAAATATGGCACTAGGCTGGAGAGGATCATACAGTAGATATAAAGAGTTCTTTTTGAACATTACCGCTCTTTACAAAAAAAAGGCAGAGCTTAGGGCTTTTTTGGAAATAATTCTTTCGCTTTCGACAATAATTATTTTCCTACTTTTTGCACTCAAGCCAACCGTAATTACAATCGTCAGTCTCTTGCAACAAATTAGAGAGAAACAGGATACTCTCTCAGGGTTGACGCAAAAAGTGAGTGACCTCCAAAAAGCAAATAACCTTCTCCAACAAAACCGGGCTTCCATCCAAAATGTTAATATCGCCGTTCCCTCCCTTGCCAAACCCAATATTTTGGCCGGCCAAGTGTTAGCACTCGCCGCCAAGAATTCCGTCGAAATCCTCGGTTTTTCAGTAAACCAAATAACTTTGGTGGGTAAATCCGTAACCAGAAGCACCTCGGATTTCAAACCACTGCCCGGGAACGCTAAAGAAATGCCGTTTGCGGTGAGTATAAGGGGTCCCTATCCCAATTTGATTGCATTCATAAAGGATTTTGAAAACCTGAGAGTTTCTACGAAAATTGATACACTGGGGATCAACTCTTCCTCAAGGGAAGGTAGCGTTACTGTTGTGACCGTGATTTCTGGAAGAACGCCTTTTTTGGGAGATTAATTTAATTAAATGAAAAAAACCAAATTACCAAGTTTAATTACTATACTGATTCTGACCCTCATAACAGGTGTTCTCTGGGTTTCATTGAGTACCTATCGGGCTTTCACCGCCAAACCCTCCGAAAGCGTGCCCGAGGAAATTTCTAATCCCATTGACCCGACGTTGGATCAGGCGACAATCAAAAAAATCGAATCCGGAATATACTTTGACAGTTCGCAAATCCCTGAAAATTTAGTGACCGCACCTATTCCAACCACCCCCGCTCAACCGGCACAATCGCCTCTGCCCACGCCGACGCTGGAGGCTACTCCTACCCCTGTTCCCAGTCCAACGCCTTAAATTTCATAAGTATTCACAAAAAATGAATTTCTAAAAAATGATTAAGAAGAATAAAATCCCAACGATAATAGGTATCATAATTCTTCTTATAGGAACATTCGCGGGTGTGTATTTCCTTAGGATGACCCAGGTTTTTAGAATTGGTGCAGGCGGTGCTGTTGCTCCAAAAGATATCAGAACGGGTAACTTATCGGACACGTCCGCAACAATTTCCTGGGTTACCGAGGCCGCGACGACTGCTTTTATTAATTGGGGGAAAACACAGGACAGCTTGGGGGAGATTGAAAACGAAAGTGATTCGAACCAAAAATTTTTTACTCATAGCATTACTCTTACGGGTCTAAGGCCCAGTACTACGTATTATTACAAAATCAATTCTGAGGGGGATGCCTTCGACAATGACGGAATCCCTTGGCAAATCACCACGGGTGATGCGATCGCGATAGCTCAGAATTCAAATCCGATTTCAGGGTCCGTTATTACCGCCGCCGGACAGCCATCGAAAAGAGCGTTGGTATATGTGAGCGTCAACGGTTATCTTCTTTCAACCCTGACATCCGATGCCGGAAACTTTGTTCTACAGTTGGGTAGCGCGCGCACTTCCGATCTAAAACAAATCGCCCAAATTGATCAGGCAAAAACATTATTGTCGGTCTCCGTGCGGGCAGAGAGCGGAGAAACTTCCTCTGCTCAAATTTTCCCGCAATCCGCCAATCCCATCCCGCCGCTAGTTCTTGGCCAAGTTCAGGATTACCGGAGTTTGGCACCGATTGCTGACGGGAAAAACCCCAGCGTAGATCTAAATTTACCAGCAGGTGCCTCAGAGGAATCAAAATTTAATATAACAGCTCCGTCGGGCTCCCCTAAACCCACGAGCGTTATATTAGAAAGCATCGACGAAGGCGAGATTGTAACAAGTAACGAGCCCCAATTTTTTGGAAAAGGCCCCAGTGGAGAGACAATTACGATTACTATTCATTCGGAACAGGTTACTTCCCAGGTGATAAAAATTCCCCAAAATGGTTCCTGGAGCTATAGCCCTTCAGTTCCGCTTTCGGAAGGACCTCATTCCATAACTATTTCTTGGCTTGACGCGTCAGGAATCACAAGAACTTTAACCAGAAATTTTGTTGTACAGGCAGGGGAAGTCCCCGCTTTTGTAGCTTCGCAATCGGCTACACCAAGTCCGACTCCGTCACCAAGTTCGACCCCAACCCCCAAGGCATCCTCAAGCCCAACGCCGTCTCCCACTTTCAAGCCTACCGCCACGCCCTCGGGAACACCCCGGGTAACCCCTTCAGCGACACCCGAATCCCTACCCGTCAGCGGGAACTTGACTCCTACTCTTCTACTATCTATCATGGGTTTAGTGATAATCGCTTTCAGCTTTTTTGTGTGGAGGATGTCTGAAAATTAAATGCCCAACCAAAATGACCCTACCCAAAACCCCAATCCGGCGGGTCCGCCAGTGAGTCAGCCGGCAGGACAAGCAAACACACCACCGGTTCCTCCGATAATTTTCCCTCAATCAGATCTTCCCCCGCTTTCACCCGAGTTTCAGAATCTGCCGGAAACAAACACCCCCGAAGCGCCTACTGATCAATCACCAGTAGCCCAGCCGGTTATCGGGAATGCCGGTTCAAGTGCCCCGCCGGATATTTCTTCTGTCACCCCCAAAGCCAAGAAAAAGTTTGGGGGAGGAAAAATAATTGCCACTATATTGGGACTCGTAGTCCTTGTCGGGGGAGTTGCAGCGGGAATAGTTTTAACTCAACAAAAGCAACTCTTTCAACAAAAAGCTTCGAACTTGGGTATCGAAGGTACAAATCCTGGTATGTGGTGCAAAGGGGTATGTTCAACAAATCCTGGCGATCCCAATGCCATCACATCCTGTCCTATAGATGGATGTCAGACTAATAATGGCAATTCGTACGACATGGTCCACGTTGTATGCGATGAACCAAATTCTGGTTGTAATGGAGAACCAATCTGGGCAGATCATACTAATTTGCGATATTTCATAGATCAAGGGTGTGGCTCTGAACAAATTGATGTTTTTACCACTAGCGGAGCGGTTGGTTGGGCACATGTAAATTATGACTCCTCTTGCACTAATCCTACAGATTCACCAATTTCCACGCCAACTCCGACACCCATTGGAACCCCGACACCCACGCCAACTCCAACCCCGACCCCTACTCCCACCCCCCCGCCTCAATCCTGCAATTCGGTCTGTCTATTAGACAGTGACTGCCCTGTCGGAATGGAATGCTATTTAAGCGGGGACAGTGCTCCTCAATCTGTGTGCAGAAACACACTGTGTAGGGATGATGGCGACTGCATTTGTGGAATAGTTGCGCCCACTCCCACTCCCACTCCTACGCCCCCGCCTCCTGCTCCTTACTGCGTAGCGGTTACAACATATAGTGCTAGCTGGGCACTGATTCCTGAAAGTGGGCGCTCTTCTCTCACGGCTGGAACAACCATCAATTTCTGCGTCTCGGGTTACGCCGCTAACGGAACTTTTGATAAAGCAAGGTTTACCATAACCCGAAATGGCGTTGTAGGAACACCACTAGAAACTACGGTAAAAAGACCTGGTTCAAGTGATTTTTGCAAGTCTTATACAATTCAAGCCGGAACAACGAGTATTAATGTCAAAGGAGAAATACACGATTCTGTTTATGGGTGGTTTGGCGGCATTAGTGTTGATTAAAAAATGAAAAAATCAATCGGTAAACTCGGAACAATTCTGATAATTCTTGTGACAGTCATTCTCGCGGGAGTGGCGATATTCACTGCCCTCAGACTTTACCAACTCAGGCAGCAGTCGGTAGCCCCTAACGTTCCTTCCAGCCAGCCTAAGGCGGTGACAAATTGTACTACTGAAGTGATGCCTTGCCCGCCCGGAGCAGATAAAGAATTTGCACGCAGAGTTCCGCCCGATTGTGAGTTTGAATCTTGTTATACGACAAATAATTGTATTCTGGAAGTAACACAGTGTCCCGATGGTACTTGGGTTCCCAGAATTCCCCCCGAATGCAATTTTGCCCCCTGTGCAGGATCCTGCTTAATAGGTTTTACGCTATCGACGCAAACGTCTAGTCCAACACCTACGGCTACTGCAACATCAACCAGTAGTCCAACCAGCACTCCAACAGGCAGTCCGGGAGCTTCTGCAACACCGACCCCAACACCCGGAAAGACGGTAACACCTGCACCTACAGCAACCCCGACCGCTCCTGCTCTGCCCGTTTCCGGAACGGATTGGCCGACGGTTTTCGGAGTTGCTATTGGATTTTTCGTAATAATCGGCTCGCTCCTTTTGGCACTTTAGTTCAATATTATGGCGGTAATACTCTCTCTACTGACACCTGCCTTGGATTTTGTCCGCACCAATTTCTATCAAATTATTGTAATCTTTGTAATCGCAGCAGTATCTTTACTCGCCTTTACTTTTACCGTTTCTTCTCTCAAAAACATGAAGTCGGAAATTTTTTCCTACTATCCGTTTGACCGTTTTTTTCCACAGTCCGGCCGTTGGTCAGTCCTTTATTTTTTTATATTAGTCATATTTTTAGTGGGACTAATTTATTTTTTTGCTAAAGGCGGTTTTTATCTTGGCCCAGCGTAACGTTGCCAAATTCGGATCTGACCGACCTTCGTTTACCTCCAACTAGACACCCAGTAGTAGCTTTTGTCGAACCACAGTGGAATTCGTAGACCCGCCCAATGTGGATAAAAATAAATAAATGCAATAAGGGTAATAAATAAATAAGCAAATATTAATTTAGGAGTCCGGCGCAACACATACGCTGTAGCTATTGCTAAAAACGGGATAGAAGGAAGGTAGTGGTATAAAAACATAATTCTTGGCGAAACCGCCCAAGGTACAAAGAAAATCAAATAACAAAAAATAACAAATCCAAGTTTTTTGTTACGTTCCGCAAAGGCGCCACCATTCCCCCTATCTCTTGGCTTGTATAAAGATATATTGGTCGAATAAGAAGGGGCCAAGTCCACCAGGATGACGTGTAAGGATGTGTTGCGCGAAGGCCCGTGTGATACCACCACATTTGTTTCTGCATTCCCCACCAAATTGATAAACCGTGCCCCGTCAAAAACATCGGAAGGTAGCTTAGGAGGTAAACGGTAATAGGCAGAAACAAAAAATAAATAAAGGTTGATAATTTAAATTTATTTTTTCGCCTAAGCCAAAGAATAAAAAGAATCGGGATTGCCCAAATAGCTGACCACTTTGAGGCGAGGGCTAAACCAAAAGACAATGCCGAAGCAAAATCTCTTTGTTTCATAAATAAGTAGATCGACAGAAGTGCAAATAATAGTATGTAGGAATCATTCATCCCGATCCTACTCATGACAAGAGCAAGTCCGTCGAGAGAAAGAGCGGCAGCGGCAAGTAGTCCGGTTGTCTCATCCTTAAAAAGTTCTTTTGCCAAAAGGTAGACGAGAAACACCGACCCCACCCCCAAGATGGCCCCCGGAACTCTCCACCCGAACGAATTTTCACCGAATATTAGCATCCCCAAAACCATTCCAAGCTTAGCAATCGGGGGATGGGTCCACTCGTAGGCAAAACCCGCGGGAGGTGTATTCCACCACTCCCAAGCCTTGGAATCTCCGTGCAAAATTACCCGGGCAGTGAATGCATGATAAACCTCATCAAAATATTCGTTTTTGGGGGATCCTAAATTAAAAGTTCTTGTCACAAAAGCAAACATTAGTATTAAAATCAGAAAAAGTTTGGCTTTCTGAGGACTGATGGAAATTTTTGGTAATTTTACCCGAACTTTAGTTGCATTTCTTTTCTTCAAACCATGAATAAATTTATTTGCCGTTAGGATTACTTTTCCCCACTCCATTCTCAGATTTCGGGCAAATGAATAAAAAATAAAAACAACAAGGCCGATATTTATAACTTCTAAAAGTTTAATAGCAAAATCGGAAAAAACCTGTCTAAAATTATCAGTAATCCACACATAGGCATAGTAAAGGTTAGCCATATATGTAAGGGAAAATCCAAGATAGGGAATTAAAAATAGCGGATTCTCAATAGCAATAATCGCAAGCGGGGCAAAAACCGGAAGTAAATGTCTCTCATGCATCCTAGTAAAAAACATAAAACTGGCGGCAAAAATTAAAGCTGAAAGATAATAGGGTGCTTGCTTCTTCTTCCAAAGTTTAAAACACGCAAACAAAGTTAAAAATGAAACCAGTATATAACCGCCAATTTGGTAATAAATATTATCCGGCCTCCAAAATTCAAAAAGTCCCCAAAAGTTAAAGGCGTTAACGGAAGTGTAGGGATACTGATTGAGAGATAACCCAAGCCGTTCGTAAATGAAGGATGTCAGATTCCCGTGGTTCCAAAACGGGATAAAACCAGTAACAAATATCGCCATACCGATTAACAAATAAATAAATACTTTTTGCACATTCCATCTTTCCTTAAGCATTATTACTAGAATTACAGGAAGCATAAATGCCGTTTGCGGCTTAATCAATGTCCCCACCGCCAAACTAATAGCCGACAAAATAAAACTGAAGGGTATTAAATAAATTGAGAGAATTGAAGTTAATGCAGTCAGGGAATCAACCTGTCCCCAAAGGGAGGAATTAGCTAAAATGGCAGGATTAAAAAGGTAAATTCCCGCTCCAATGATCGCCCATCTTGACCCCTTGGTTTTTACTAAAATTCTGTAAATTAGATAACCCGTGACCAAATCGGCCAGCATCGCAGGCAATTTATAAAGCACTACGTCAGGAACAAAATTTCGAATTTTCCCAAGAAAATACAAAACATAAAGATATCCGGGCAAATAGTCACTCCAGGAATTATAAAAAATCTTGAAGCCGTCTTTAACCAACATCAAACTCCAGCTGATAAAGGTTCCCTGATCAAGACGAAGTGTACCGAAAGCCGAGAAGATAATTCTCACTATTAACCCGAGTAGTAAAACATATACAATATTTGGTATGAAAAAGGTTGTCTTTCTCGCCTTTGTGATTACTTTCATTATTTATTTTATTACTTCAGCAGGGAAAACTCCTTTCGACTATTTTACTAGACTTTCAGATTCTTTTCTCCAAGGAAAAATCTACATAACCGAAAATCCTCCTTGGCTTACCGAACTTATTCCTGCCGGACCGGGCAGGTTCTACGTAGTATACCCCCCCATGCCTGCAATTTTGGCAATGCCTTTTCGATTCATCTTCGGAGAAAAATTCCAACAGCAATATCTCGCTCATCTATTGGGCGCGGGGATCGTAGCCTTAACCATGCTCACAGCCTGGGTAGTGAAGCGTGACAAGAAATTAGTATTTTGGTCCGGTATCCTAGCCGCCTTTGGAAATATAATTTGGTTTCTCTCCTCAGTTGGTTCATCATGGTATCTTGGTCAAGTCACCGCAGCTTTTTTTCTGGGTTTCGCTCTGCTTGAATCTCTGACAAAAAAACGGCCTTTTATCGTCGGACTTATGCTTGGTGCGGCATTTTTATCAAGAATTCATACAATCATTTCGTTTCCTGTTTTTTTATATCTTCTCAGGGACAAAAACTGGTTCAAAAAATATACTCTTTTCGGGCTTGGTACCTTGCCGTTTATTGCTTTCGATTTTGTTTATAACTATTTACGGTTTGGGGTGATTTGGGATAAGGCATATTTTGTTCTTCCAAAGGTACTAAACGAGGTAAATCAACCATGGTTTTCAAAAGGGGTGGCCAATATTGCCTATATTCCTGACAACATTCGGGCAGCTTTTTGGACTTTCCCAAAAATATTAACAACTTTCCCGTATATAGAACCTTCTTGGTATTCGCTGGCAATTTGGATTACGACACCGGTTTTTATATTTGCATTTTTTGCACCTTTTAAAGAAGCTCTGGTGAAATTCCTCTGGCTTGCCGTATTTTCAATTTTTTTCATTGTCGCATCGCACGGCGGGACTGGATGGGCTCAATTTGGTTATAGATTTGCTGTAGATTTCTACCCATTTTTAGTTCTTTTGGTAATCAAATCTGTCGCCAAGACGGGTCTAAAACCAATCCACTGGACACTTCTTTTCATATCGGTGTTGGTCAATTTTTGGGGAGTTGTCTGGATTAATAAATTTGGTTGGGTTAGTTTTTAACTTCAGAGCCCAAATATTCGTAGACAACGTAAGGGCCAAATTGCCCGATAGGAGTGTTTACATCTTTCGGTAAAGGAGAGAAATACATCAGGTAGTGGCCGATTTTACCAGTCGCAAAATTGTTACTAAGCATGTTGTCCCAATAATATCCTTGAGCAGTGTTTAAACGAATTTCCAAGGGATAATTAGTGTCATTGCTTATAATAAAGCCGTCGAAATTCTTCCGTGCGGCATCTGACTTAACCCAGTCAAATGACTTTTTCAAAAAGGAATATGGCACGTCAGAATAACTGCTGAGAAAACCACTGGGATAATTGAAACTACCGATAAAATTATAATAATTAACAATTAAAATTAGCCAAAAACCTGATACCAAAATTGGTAAAAAAAACATAATTGGTTTTAAAGATTTCAACGCGTCCGACATCTCCTCAATGAAAATTGCGGTAAGTAGGGAAAAAGCCGGCAAACTCAGAAGGAAATATCGGGGCAGTGCGATCGGGGTTTTAACCAAAGTCAAAAACCATAAGGGGCCTATCATCCACAGAAACAGAAAGGCTCTTTTTACCCTTATTTTCTTATCAATAAATAGTTTTACTAAATGATAAAGGCCAAGAAACAAAACGGTAATTACCTCATACGATTCTGCCGTGTTTGCAAAGGGAAAATCTTTTACAAAATCATCATAACCATAACCAAGCTGCCACCTAAATCGTCCGCCTCCTAATGTTCCCAAAAACTCATAAAAAATATTGCCAAACCCATACGGATTCACCTGTCTCAACTCTATAAATTTATTGGAAACCTTTATCAAGCCCGACAGCCCCGTTGATTGTTCTGAGAAAAAATTAAAAGCCGGCAAAAAAAGTAACACTGAGAAAATAATTCCTATTAAAAGAAATTTTTTTGAGATTTTACGAATATTCATGATTAGAAGAGCAAGACTTGGAAGAATAAACGAAAAAGTATGCACATAGACTTGGAAAAGAAATACCCAACTTGTAACCAGAAATGATATGTACCAACTTTTTGGATTTTCTAAAACAGAGAAGCTTAAAAACATAGAAATGGCAACCAGAGTTATAACAGGTGTCGGTTCGTAAATCATTCTTGAGAAAATTATCGACCAAGGGTGTACTGCCAAAATTAGGCAGGCAACAAGTCCAATGGTGGTTGAGAAAAATTTCTTGCCAATTAGAAAAATTGTTAATATTCCCACCAGGTTAAAAATCACAACTAACTGGGAAATAAAAATAGGGTCTTTAGTTATCAGCAAAAATGGTACCCAAAAAAATATCTGGGTAGCTCCCCAGGAAGGGTAACCCCAAGGATTAAAACTAACATACCTAAATGAATTTAAGAATGTGGGATGATTGATAAAATTTAAGACTGAGGATGAAAGAAGCGGTTGATCATAACCAAATTCAATAGTGTCTGGCCATCCCAACCTAAATAAAAAATATACAACAACTATCAAAAATAGAGGAACCAAGTATTTCCACTTCATCTCAAAACCGTCTCCAACCATCTATTGATATCCGACCAATGGCCATTGCCCGCTTTCGGAATAAGAACATATTGCCTGTCATAAACAGATGCAATGGGAGGGTTAATAAGTAGATCGGCTGGCAATATTTGGGAATTCATATTATTCCTTGACACAAGAACTTTTTTTACCAATATCCCGATAGCAGCCGGATTTAGATCAGTTTCAACTGATGCTTCAACCGCCAAAAGAATCTTGTAATCTTTAACCGGATTAATAATTGTGCTGAAAGAAAGAACCTTTTTACTTAGGGCCGAAATTATTTTTTGCTGCCGTGCCGACCTAGCAAAATCGGTATTTTCTTCGTTGTCTCCCTCACGCGACCTGGAAAACTCAAGTGCCGTTGCCCCATCCATATGGGTTGTTCCTTCATTAAAATGAATGGTTTTGTAGCGGCATGCAAATGTTACGTCCCCGCCGCAAGCATCATTTTCCCTCCCCGCAATCGGGTATTTAGTGTCTGTAAAACTTCTATCAACATTGACGTCAACCCCTCCGATGGTATCGATAATACCCTGAAAACCGGAAAAGTCGATTGCCAAGGCATAATCAACGGGCTGTCCCGTAACTTCGGATACTATTTGTTTTGCGAAGTTTAGGCCTCCGCCACGTTCTGGTTGAATATTGCCCCAGTAGTAGGCACTATTAATTTTTGCTCTGATTTCGGGTATCCAGATGTCGCGCGGAATAGATACCAATGTTATTGAATGATTGGTTAAAGAAAGTGAGACAAATATCATCGTATCTGTCAGGTCCGCTCCCTCGTGCCCTTTTCCGCTCTTTCCCAAAATCAGTACATTTACCCTTCCGTCTGTAGATTTAATCGTCGAATCTTGTGAAGATAGAAAGCTTTTGGCTGCCTCGCGATATCCTGATACCCCCGCCCGCTTAAAGATCGCGTCTGCAATAACAAGAGGGGAAACAAGGAGTAGCACCACAACCAAGATTATTCCTAATTTGACTAAAAACTTATGCCGTTGGGGCAATGCTTCCGGGGTGCTAGAATTGATCTGTCCTTTTTCCATTATGTCTATTCTATCCGATCTTAACCCCGAACAAAAGGAGGCCGTTACGTATAACGGTGGTCCCCTTTTGGTTTTGGCAGGCGCCGGTTCCGGAAAAACCAAAGTGCTGACCCACCGCGTGGCCTATTTTATTGAGCACGGCCTAATTAAACCTGAAAATGCCCTTCTTCTGACTTTTACAAATAAAGCAGCCAACGAAATGAAGGAGAGAATTGCCAAAATTCTGAATTCTAAATTTCAAATTCTGCCCACGGCAGGCACTTTCCACTCTTTCTGCGCCAAGGTTCTCCGAATTGACGGCAGACATATCGGAATCCCGGTCAACTTTATAATTTATGACGAGCAAGACCAAAAGGATGCGGTTAAACAAATACTTGAGTCTTTCGACATTTCGACCGACCAGTATAACCCGGCCTCAATCTTAAACGGAATCAGCGAAGCCAAAAACCAGATGTTAACCCCAGAAGAATATAAAGACTTCGTCCGCGGCGAATGGCAGGAGGTTGTTGCCAAGGTTTATCCGGGATACGAGAAGATGCTTAAGGAAATCGGAGCCTTAGATTTCGATGATCTATTAATTAAAACCGTTAAACTATTCAAAGAAGTCCCGGATATATTGGAAAAATGGCAAAGGACTATTACCCACATTTTTGTCGATGAATGGCAGGACACAATTATTTAATCCACGATTACCCAGGTATAAAAATAATTAATCTGGAGCAGAACTACCGTTCCACTCAAAACATCCTGGACGCCGCCAACCTTGTAATTTCCAAAAACACAAGTCATCCAATTCTAAAACTCTGGACGGAGAAGAAGGCGGGGGCAAAAATTAAACTCTATGCGGCAAGAAACGGCTTTGACGAGGCGGATTTTGTTGTTGATGAGATCAACCGATCAAAAGCATTTTCTGACTTCGCGGTTTTATACCGAACCAACGCTCAATCCCGTGTTTTGGAAGAAGCGTTCCTGCACACCGGAATTCCCTATATGCTGGTCGGCGGGGTAAGATTTTATGATCGTAAAGAAATAAAGGATGTTATTTCCTACATCAAATATTTGGTTAATCCCAAAGATTCAGTTTCCAAAAAAAGAATTGAGAAAATCGGCATCAGAAGGTTTGAAAAATTGAAGGAGATGCCCTCACTAGACGGGATGACAACTCTCGATATTCTCGATGCGGTAATACAAAAAACCGACTATCTGGCACTTTTTCAGAAAGAGTCTGAGGAAAATTTGGCACGTCTTGAAAACTTAAAAGAGCTTCGTTCCGTCGCAACGGAATTTCCAGACATTAATGATTTTCTGGAAAACGTGGCCCTGGTTGAAGCCGGTCCAAGAAAGCAAACAAAAAACGCCGTCACTCTAATGACCCTGCACGCCGCTAAGGGGCTCGAATTCCCAACCATCTTTATAGTCGGAATGGAAGAGGGCCTTTTTCCTCACTCCCGGAGCCTGATGGACGTAAATCAACTGGAGGAGGAGAGACGTCTTGCCTATGTCGGCATAACCCGCGCCAAGGAAGTTGTCTACTTGACCTATGCCAGTTCCCGACTTTATTTCGGAGAAAGGACAAGTAATCCCCCCAGCAGATTTATAACAGACATTCCTGAAGATTTACTTGAGAATGTCGGCGGAAATAGTTTTTCCGGCAGAGATGTTCTAAAATTAGATTCTGTTGATGGTCTCAAGGAAACTTTTGACGATATTATCGAAAAATACTTACAACATGACGACTAACAGGTTGAATGAAATCGCCGCACATCCCCTGCAGACCTCCTTTTGGGCAGAGTTCAGAAGAAAGTGGGGAAACGAGGTTCTCGAAACAAAATACGGAATTCTGACACTTCATAAGCTGCCTCTCACCAATTACAGGATCGCAATGTTCGAGAAAGGCCCTTCACCAACAAAAGAAATGCTTAGGTATCTAAGAAAAATTGGGGAAGAAAACAATTTGATCTTTATTAAATTAGAGCCCAATTGTATTAGAAACGACAAACTTGTCAGATTGGTTCAATCCGAAGGGGCTACTGCCGGACGCAGTCTTTTTACCCCCACAACGTTTTGGATTGATCTGACTCCAAGCGAAGAAGATTTAATGAAAAGTTTCTCAGGAAAAACCCGGTACAACATCCGCCTCGCCGGGAAAAGAGGTGTAATAGTCAAAGAGGATAATTCTGATGAGGCTTTCAAAAAATATCTGGACCTCACCCGCGAAACGGTCAGCCGGCAAGGATTTTATGCACATACGGAAAAATATCACCGCCTTATGTGGGATGTTCTGAAAAAAGCAGGAATTGCCCATCTTCTTACCGCCACATATCAGGGTGAAATCATAACCACCTGGATACTGTTTGCCTGGAAAAAATTCCTTTACTATCCATACGGAGCTTCGACCGAAAAGCATAAGGAGGTCATGGCCAATAACTTAATGATGTGGGAGGCGATAAGATTCGGCAAGAAAATAGGGCTAACCACATTTGATCTCTGGGGGAGGGAAGAGGGTAAAGGGTTTACAAAATTTAAGGAGGGATATAACCCAAAAGTGATTGAATTTCTGGGAACGTGGGATTTGGTAATCAGTAAACCCCTTTACTTTTTATACAAAGTTGCAGAATGGATTCGTTGGCCTGTCCTCAAAGTTTTTGCCCAATTAGGTTTGTCAAAGAACCGTTTTTAAATTATGGTTGATGTCCGCCAGTCGATTCACTATGCGAACTACTTAAAAAGGATTGGTTGGACGGTTGAGAGAATCGGGGAAATAAACTATTTCCTTCGGAAATTCCCGCTTATCGGCTCGGTTTTGAAGGTACAAAGGCCTGAGGAAATCAACCGTGATGTAATAGACAAAATAAGCCGAAAATACCGCGTATTTCAGGTAATTATCGAGCCCAAGACCGAGCTTGATGCGAAATATTTAGTCTCAATTGGCTTCAAGCTGTCACAAAAACCTTACCTGCCAAGCAGAACTCTCCAAATTGATCTTACACAAAGCCAAAAAGAGATTTTCAGACACTTTAAGAAAGACTCCCGCTCCATTTTACTCAAAGCTTTGTCGGGTGGGGGAAGGGGCGCAGATATCCGACAGTGTTTAGCCCCCGATGAAATCGTAAAGTGGCGTGAGGCTTGGAAAAATTCCGTTAATTTTAAAAGATATGTGCCGCCGGCTGTGCAACTTCTGAATTTACGCAAAAGTTTCCCCGGTAACTACTCCCTTTTCCTTACGTCGCACAATATATCTGGCAGAATTATAGGTGGAGTGCTTTTCACACGGTCTTTACACGACTTTGCGTATTACTGGTATGGATTTACAAACAAAGAAGGCCGCGCTTCCCTCTCTCAATACTCTCTACTCTATCAAGGAATACTATGGGCTAAGAAGCATGGTGTCAAAGTCTTTGATTTTGAAGGAGTTTATGATCCCCGCTTCCCCGATAAAAGCTGGCTCGGTTTTTCCCACTTCAAACGCTCTTTTGGCGGTTATGAGGTTGAATATCCAGGCTGTTATACTAAGTTTAGATTAGCTTTATGAAAATTGAAAAGAAAGTTTGGCCTGAGTATTTTAGGAAAATTAAATCGGGTGAGAAAACATTCGAATTAAGACTTGCGGATTGGAAATGTAAAATTGGTGATGTCCTAGTTCTTAAAGAATGGGATCCCAAAACTCAAAAATATACCGGTCGAGAAATTAGCAAGAAAGTTACTTACGTAATTAAAACGAAAAATCAAAAATTTTGGTCTAAGGAAGAAATCGAAAAGTATGGTCTCCAAATAATTGCTTTCAAATGATTATCGATCTGATCTGCAAAATAGTGCATACTCACAACCCTTTTGGCAAAAAACGTGATCACTACATTTAAAATCAGACTTTTCGATTCTGTCACGGATTTTAAGTATCTCGGAAACTGCACCCTCCAACTGTTCTGCGGTCCGAACTGTAGAAATTTTTTCTTGTAAGTCCAGGTAATACAAAGATAATTTTATCTTTTCCGGAGCTTTTCCAAAAGGAACCGTCGGAATTTTTGTTGCGGCAAGTGCATAAAAGGAAAGCTGGAGATTCTTATCAACTTCTTTTTGAGTCGGGATTGTTGCTCCCGTTTTGTAATCAACTACTTCTATTTGCCCGTTTCCTAAATCGTCAACCCGATCGATTCTCCCCCCAATCTTTAAATCCTTGCCGACGTGAACCGTAAAGGGCTGTTCGAGAGCAATCGGCATTTTTTTTGGACTAAATCCATATTTTAAAAACCCGATTAAATAATCTTTTCCTTTCTGTATAAATTCCACCTCGTGTTTTTTGGACGTATAACCCTCTCTTACCCAATTATCCTCAAGCAACTTTAAAAGCAATTTTTCAACAGGCTTTTGTCCCGAAGAGACTTCTTCATAAAAACTTTTAAGTGTTGCGTGGATTGTTGTTCCAAAACTCGCGGAGGCATTCGGCGGTGTGGGAACTTTGTAAATATACCGAAGCTTATAATGCAACGGGCAGGTCTGAAAAGTTTCGATTTGGGAATATGAAAGGTAATCAATATGCAGGTCCTCCCCCGCCTTTACCGGGGCTTCGGTGGGTTTGGCTTTTATCTGATAATCAAGAAACGACAATTGATCGGCTTTTATCTTTGATTGTTCGGCAGATAACGCGCTATCACCTAAAGACTCGAAAATGAACGGTGAAAGTTTTTTCTCACGTTTCGCCTCCCCATAATAATCTGCGGCCGTCAAAATTAACTTTTCTTTTGCCCGCGTCATTCCCACATAAAAAAGCCGGCGCTCCTCTTCCAGGTGATAATCCCCCACCGGCAAAATCTCTTTGATAAGTTCCTCCGGAATTGCGATCTGTTCACGGCGTTCGGAAGTCGGAAATCTTTGCCCGACCAAATTTACAATAAAAACAACCGGAAACTCCAGCCCCTTGGCGGAATGCGCCGTCAAGATGTTTACGGCATTTATTTCACTCCAATCTTCATTTGTAGCCAGGGGTGATTCCCCAAGTTCCATTGATAGATCAAGCCAATCGGTAACGGCAGGAATTGTTGCGTCCTCGTGATCTATCTCATACGTCTTCAGTTTGTCAAAAAATTTGGAAATATTTTTAGCCCTATTCTCCGCTTCCACCGATTCAGGAGACAAAAGTTTTAGAAGTAGTCCCGTCTCTTCCAAGAAGTAATACAACAACTGTCCCGCAGTTTCTTTTTTGGCTATGTCTAGGTGTTTATTGATTATTCCGAGTATTTTTTTTATTGTTTCTTTGGTCTTAACGGTTACAAAAATGTCATCAATTTTTTCCGCAGATTCGAACAGACTCGTGTTGTACTTCCGCGCGTAGTTACCCAACGCCGCCAAATCCCTTCCGGAAATATTAAAATAGTCCAATGCAAGAAGTCTGTAGAATGCAACCGAGTCGGTAAAATCGCGGAGCACTTTAAGATATGAAATCAAATCCACTATTTCGGGTTGCTTAAAAAGTCTACCGGGGCCCAGGAATTGGTAAGGGATGCCGTGGCGGGAAAGGGCACGCATAATCGGATCCGAGTGATTATTGGCCCTAACCAAAATGGCAAAATCGCGCCAAGAATATTTTTCCTCTTCGTTGAGTCTTTTGATTTCTTTGGCAATCCGATCCGATTCATTTTCGACTCTATCGGAATGAATAAAACCGATTTCGGCTCCGTCCTTGGCAACTTGTGACTTTAATTTTTTATCAATTTTCTCAACAACTTCCAACCTGTCCGGGTTATTAAATTGTATTAGGTCGTAACTTCGATCCAGTATTTCCTGTGTGCTGCGATAATTTTTGGTTAAAACTACAGCTTTTGTCTTTGGGAAATTTTTTCTGAACTGTACGATATTACTAACCGCCGCGCCCCTAAATCTGTAGATTGATTGATCATCATCCCCCACCACATTTATGTTTCCGTTTTTGCCTGCTAATAGTTTTGCCAATTCGTTTTGGGCGTAGTTGGTGTCCTGAAATTCGTCAACAAGCAGGTACTTAAACTGTTTTTGATATTCCTTTAGAATGTTGGGGCGGGTCCTAAAAAGCTTCAGAGTTTTAACAATCAAATCCCCAAAATCCATTAACCCCTCTTTTACTTTGATCTCGTCGTAGGCTTTATAAGCTTTGGAGAGCTCCTCCCATTTTTCAATTTCGGTTCTTTCTTTGTTTTTCTTTGTTTTTTGTTTTTTGACCCATTCGGCATAATCATTCGGAGAGACATCTTCATCCTGAAGACGCGAGAAGTGTTGCAGGATTCCGCTCAAAAACTTTGTCGGGTTTCCAAGGGGGCGAAAATAATTCAGATCCAGTTTGAAAAGATTGTTTCTCAAAAGTTGTACCGCTTCCGCCTCCGTCATTAATTTATAACGGGGGGTTAGCCCTATGTGGAGCGCTTCACGGCGCAAAATTCGGTCGCAAAAAGAGTGGAAGGTCATTATCCACATTTGCGTGTACCCGTAAGGCATGGCGACATCGACCCTCTCTTCCATTTCTCTCGCAGCCTTTTCCGTAAAGGTTAATGCCAGAATCTCCGACGGTTTTATCTTTTTGGAAAGAATCAAATATTTAATCCGTTCGGTTATTACGGTTGTCTTTCCGGTACCGGCACCAGCAATGATCAGAAGTGGCCCGGTGCCAAATTTGACAGCGGCTTGCTGTTCCCTATTTAGCTTAAGGGCTAAAATATCCTTTGCCACGATCAGATTGTAGCATGAAAATTATTCATCCAACTTATTGTTCTTTGCGCCACTTAAATTTTGTGTAGATCTGATTTTCTGCCCCAATTGGGTAAACGAGGAAAAAACATTGCTCATGATGTTATAAGCATTATTAAGATGTTTTTGAAGAATGCTCAAATTTTCTTCAACCTTGCCGTAATCCTTCTGGATCGCACGCAGTATCCTGAAAACCTCCTTTGACTTCAGTTCCAAATCCTTCCCTTCAAAAGAAAGAAGAAGCACCTGCAAATGCGCGTACAATGTATTCGGAGAAACCGGGTAGACTCTCATTCTTCTTGCAAGTGTTGAGAGTTCAGGGATATTTACAACCTCATAATAAACCGCCTCGGATGGAATATACATTAAGGCAAAATCCATTGTTCCCTCCTCCGGCAGAATATATTTTTTACTGATATCCTCAATGTGTTTTTTTACGTCCTGTATCAATTGTTTCTTACCAAAGTTTCTTTCTGCCTCCGTTTCCCCTTTTATCATTACGTTAAAATTCTCCATTGGAAATTTCGAATCGATACAAAGAAGTCCAGCGTCGGTTTTTAAAACTGCGTCCACTTTCATGCCGCTTTTGAAGGGATGTTGCAAATGAAAAGCATTCTTGGGAAAAGTCTGTCCTATCATCTCCTTCAAAACCTCCTCCCCCAATCCTCCCCTAAGTTTTGGGGATTGTAGGAAATCCTGGAGAGTCCTGATTCCTTTTCCGATCTCACTCATCTCCCCCAAATTTCTCTGAACTTGAGAAATAACCCTGGCTGCATTATCCAGGCGTTCGTTTACTGCCTCGGTGTTTTTCTGCAACGAAGAAAGGAGGTCCCGCCTATCCTCTCTGGACCCGCTTTGAAGAGTTTTAATTATTTCCAACAGTTCCTCAGAAGGCTTTTGCGACTCTTTTAGATCGGATAACTTCTTATTGATAAAAACGGCTATAACAACGAGAGCCGCTAATACTATAATTAGAATAATAATCGGGTCCATAATGTGAGATTATTCTATCACGCATGGCATAATTGCAAACAAGATGAAAAAGAATTTACGAAGACAACAAGTTCTTAAAAGAAGGAACTTCCTACCGACTTTGTCGATTACAGTCATTCTTTGGTTGGCTCTCGGAGGGTTAATCTATTTTGTCGACCCGGATTCTTTTGCTGTAATTCCGCTTTTTTTCATCCTGGCCTTTTTCTGTCTACTTTTTGCTTTTTCACTAATTTTTGCCAACAGCCGGCGAGGGGTTGTGGCAACAATAGCCCTGAGCTTTTTTCTTCTCCTTATGTATTTTGGTGTGGGCAATATCCTTAACCTAATTCTGATTGTTGCAATAGCACTATCTATCGAGTTATATTTCAGCTTAAGATGAATCCTTCGCTTGAACGTCAGCTGCTTCGAACATTCGCTCAAATGATTGATGATTTGGAAAGTCCCAAGGAAATTGAAATTTTCTTTAAAGATTTTTTTGACCAAGATGAACTTGCAAAATATGTAAAGAGGCTTGCGGTTGCTTACTGGCTAAAAAAGGGCAGGGACAAAGAGAACATCCAAAAAAATCTGCAGGCTACACCTAAAGAAATCTCCAAAGCCCAAAAGTCCCTTAAAAAAGAAGGGGTCAGTTTGGCTCTAAAAAAGATCGAGGCCGAGGAATGGGCCAGTGTCTGGGCCAAAAGAATCAAAAAATTCTCCAAATAGTAGCTTCAAATACCTTTCAGGCTGTACAATACAACCATGGACAAGAAATTCTACATAACTGCAGCCATCCCCTACGTCAACGCAGCCCCACATATCGGACACGCGCTTGAGTTCGTGCAAACTGATACAATCGCACGCTATCACAAACTTATGGGCGAGAGCGTGCTTACTCTTTCTGGCGGGGATGAAAATGCTCTCAAAAATGTTCAGGCCGCCGAAAAAGCCGGCGAGGAGGTCCAAGCCTTCGTCGATAAAAACACAGAGAAATTCTTTGATCTAACCAAAAAAATAAACTGTCAGTTTGACATTTGGCAAAAAGGAAGCGACCAAAAGCATCATTTTCCCTCTGCTCAAAAACTCTGGGGGCTTTGCGGTAAAGCCGGAGATATTTACAAAAAAACCTATGAGGGTCTTTATTGTGTGGGCTGCGAACAATTTTATTTGCCCTCAGAGTTGAACGAAAACGGAGAGTGCTTCGAACACCCGGGTAAAAAACTTGAGATTGTCTCGGAAGAAAACTACTTCTTCAAGCTCTCAAAGTACCAAAAGGAATTGGTTGATTTAATCGAATCTGACAAATTAAAAATAATTCCAATCGAGAGGAAAAATGAAGTTCTGTCTTTCTTAAAGGAGCCACTTCAGGATATTAGCATCTCCCGTTCAAACGAAAGAGCAAAAAATTGGGGCGTTCCGGTTCCAAACGACAAAACACAACGCATTTATGTCTGGTTCGATGCATTAAATATTTATCAATCGGGTGTCGGATTTAGCTGGGATGAAGAAAAATATAAAAAATGGTGGCCGGCTGATCTCCATGTAATTGGCAAAGGTATAACCAGATTTCATGCTGTTTACTGGCCGGCATTCCTTCTTTCCGCAAAATTGCAATTACCTAAGGCGATTTTTATTCATGGATATTTCACCGTTAATGGGCAAAAGATGTCAAAAACTTTGGGAAATGTAATCGATCCGGTTAACATAATAGAGAAGTATGGAGCTGATGCTCTGAGATATTATTTATTGGCAAAATTCTCGCCGTTTACAGACGGCGACTTTTCTGAAGAAAAGTTAAAAGATGTTTATAACGGTGAGCTAGCGAACGGACTTGGAAATCTGGTGGCACGAATAGCAAAGGTTTGCGAAAACATCGACATTACGATGACTGCTATTTCAAAGAAGGTCGCGGGGGTAGAAAACAAGATAGTTTTTTGGATACCCGATCCAGATTTGGAGAGAAAATATATTGAAGCAATAAAGAATTATAGATTCGATGAAGCACTAAGATTGGTGTGGGAGAAGATTGCCGATCTTGACGGCAAAATATCTAATAAAAAACCTTGGGAGTATGGCAAATCGGAAAGAGATTCTGAAGAGATAGAAAACTTCTTAAAAGAAGATGCTGTGTTGTGGATTAGAGACATCGCAAAACTTTTAAAACCATTTCTTCCTGAAACTGCCGAAAAAATTGAAAAACAATTTAAAGGACCAAAAATAGTTTCAGGAGATTCGCTTTTCCCCCGATTAATATGAGAGACTGGATAATTAAACATGATAGGATTATCCAAAGGTTCCTGGAAATTCTACCGGGGTTTGTTTCATGGAACCTTATTTTGTTCCCTTACTGGGGAATACTCGTAATTCCCAGCGCCGTTGCCTACTTCATATTATTTTTTAATATTTTTTGGTTTTATCAATCCCTTCAAATTGCCATATCCTCAATAATTTCCCATACACGTATACAAGCGGCCAAAATTTATGACTGGATGGGAGATGTCAGGGGTTTTCCCGATTGGCAAAAGGTCCAGCACGTCGTAATCATCCCCACTTACAAAGAACCTATTCATATACTGGAAAGGACTTTTGAATCTCTCGCTTCCCAGGAATTCCCGACAAAACAAATAATCCCGGTTCTCGCCATGGAGGGAAAAGAGGTAGCCCAAGACAGGAATGCAAAGTGGGAGGTATTAAAAGCAAAATACGGGAACGTTTTCAGGCATATGTTTATGACCGTCCACGAGCTTGAAATGGGAGAGGTTACAGGCAAGGCATCAAACGAAAGATTCGCCGCCGTCTGGGTCAAGGAAAATTATATTGATCCGAATAAACTTGATATTGATTATTTTACGGTTACCTCGTGCGATGCTGACCATAAGTTTCACCCAAAACATTTCGCTTGTCTGACTTATAAGTTTTTGGATAACCCAGATAGGTATAAAAGGTTTTGGCAACCATCGGTTATGTTTTACAACAACATCTGGGAAATTCCGGCAATTACCCGCGTTCCGAATACGTTTATGACCATATGGAACCTTGCTCAGCTCGCCCGCAAAGACCGCCTTATAAATGCACAAAATTACTGTCTGTCTTTTAAGCTTCTTGACGAGGTCGGGTATTGGGACGCCGACAAAATTCCCGAAGACTGGGGAATATTTTTTAAAGCCTTTTTCAAAAAAGGAGGAGGGATTGAGGTCGAGCCGATATATCTTCCCTTAATGGCCGACGCGGCGCAGTCCACCTCCTTGTGGAAAACCGTAACTAACCAATACCAGCAAGTCCAAAGATGGGCCTGGGGCGTAAGTGACGACCCGTGGATAATTAAAAGCTACTTCTTATCCAGAAACGTTCCTTTTTGGGACAAAACCACCCGCCTCTTCCAGGTTATTTGGGCGCATTTTCTTTGGCCCGTTAATTGGTTTCTTATAACAATTGGGCTTACGCTCCCTACCCTTCTTAATCCCGCATTTGGCAGAACAGCATTGGGTTACATGGTTCCCAAACTTTCGTCATTTATTCTGACAATTTCACTCGCATTTCTTCTCGTCATGATAGTTATCGACAATATTCAAAAGCCCAAGAGGCCAAATAAAGTCTCTCTTTTCAGGGTGATTCTTACTCCATTCGAGTTTGTCCTAATGCCGATTGCGGGGTTCTTCTTCTCCGCTCTCCCGGGACTTGATGCGCACACACGTTTAATGCTTGGCAAATATATAGAGTATAGGGTCACGGAAAAGGTTTAAGGATCAGAGAGATTTGTAGTACTCTATTGTTTTTCGAAGACCTTCGTCAAGGTTTACTACCGGTTCCCAATTCAATATTTTTTTGGCTTTTGTAATATCCGGCTGTCTTCGCATAGGATCATCTTCCCTAAAATTTCCACTGTATTTAATTTCAGATTTGGAGCCGGTGAGATCTATAATCTTATGCGCCAGATCTTTTACGGTATATTCGTCGGGGTTGCCCAAATTAAATATCTCTCCATTGGTGTCATCCGAAAACATCGCTTTAAAAATTCCATCAACCATATCACTAACATAACAAAACGACCGTGTCTGACTTCCGTCCCCATCGATGGTTAAAGTCTCGCCCGAAAGTGACCCGTTAATAAAATTTGAAACCACCCTTCCGTCATCTTTTTGCATTCGGGGGCCATAAGTATTAAAAATCCTGACAATTCTCGCATTCAAATTATATTTCTGTATATAAACATAGGTCGCGGCTTCCGCATACCTTTTGCTTTCGTCATAACAGGCTCTTGGCCCAAAAGTGTTGACGTTCCCAAAATAAGTTTCTTTTTGCGGGTGCTCCCGAGGGTCTCCGTAAATCTCGGATGTAGAGGTAATTAAGGCTCTAGGACCCGTATTTTTTGCTAATTCCAGTACGTTTAAAGTGCCCACAGAATTGGACAAAAGAGTCTCTTCCGGATAATTTTGATAATCGATAGGAGAGGCGGGAGAAGCGAGATGAAAAATATAATCGACTTGTTGATCGGCTAACCGGCTGATGGGTTTAACTACATCAGCTTCGATAAACTGAAAATTTGGATTTTTTAAAAGATGTTCGATGTTGTTTTTGGAACCGGTAAGAAGATTGTCGAGACAGATGACTTTATATTTTTTGTCTATAAGAAGATCGCATAAATGGCTGCCGATAAATCCGGCCCCTCCCGTAACCAAAATGCTTTGCATATGGGCAAATTATACCTTAATATGGTTATATATGAAATCGGTTTGGCAGAAAATTCATATTCTTTCGGGCAAACTGCACATACCCTCCCTCCCCAATTGGCTTATTGGAATCCTGGCTCTTATATTTATTCTTCGGATTCCCTCCTTTTTCGAACCTTACTACTACGGGGACGAAATGGTCTATATGACCTTGGGCCAGGGGGTACGTCAAGGCGTCACTCTTTACAAAGATATTTATGACAACAAACCCCCTCTTCTTTATTTAACCGCAGCCGTATCAGGAAGTCTTTTTTGGTTTAAGATAATTTTGGCTTTTTGGAACCTTGTCACAATTGTTTTCTTCTACAAACTCGCAAAGTTTCTGTTTGAAAAGGACGAAAAAGCCCAAAAACTCGCAATTATACTTTTTGGACTTTTGACTACCCTACCACTTCTGGAGGGGTTAACCATTAACTCGGAAGTCTTTATGATAATTTTTACTATCCTGGCGTTTTTAATACTTCTTAAAAAGGATTTAAAACCGCGTGGAGTATTCTTAGCCGGTATTTTTTTAGGTCTTGGTGCCCTCTTTAAAATGCCAGCGGCATTCGACGCCCCAGTTATCGTTTTCTATTGGCTGATTACGGAAGGACCAAGTAATTGGAAGAGGATACTTAAAAACACGCTCATTCTTGTGGCAGGATTTGCCGCTCCGCTCCTGGTAACTTTTATCTGGTACCTTTTTAAGGGAGCTCTTCCCGAATATATCAAGGCTGCATTCCTGCAGAACGTCGGTTATTTGAGCAGTTTCAGACCCGGTGATGTTCAAAAACCATTTCTTGTACGAAATGCCCCGCTTTTGGTACGGGGGTTTGTAACCCTGGCCGGCACGTTTATTCTTTTCATTTTCCGGAAAAAACTTTCAAATAAATTTATTTTATTCTCGCTTTGGACAATTTTTACACTTTTTGCAGTAGCCCTTTCCGAACGGCCGTATCCTCACTATCTCATTCAAACGGTTGCGCCGATTTCGTTCCTTATTGCTATATTCTTTACCGAAAAGAAATTGGAACAGTCTCTTGCTGTAATTCCTCTGGCTTTAACGCTTTTTGTCCCCGTGTACTATAAATTCTGGCTGTATCCGACGGCAAGCTACTATCTACGTTTTGTTAACTTTGCCACTCTCAGGGAAACAAGGACTGCCTATTTCAACGGTTTTTCACCCACTACCAGCAGAAATTATGAGATTGCGCAGTTTCTGGTGACATCAAGCAATGTTTCCGACCGGGTATTTATGTGGGGGCCGGATTCTGCCGCCGTTTACGCACTTTCAAAACGTCTCCCCCCGATCAAATACGTGGTAGATTATCACATCCTGGAAAATTCCACTAAAGCCCAGGAAGCCGAAAATATTGCTTCCAACCCCCCGAAATTTATTATTTTAACGAGCGACAATCCTTACACAGAACTGCTGCCCTTAATTAAGCAGAAATATTTTTTAATTAACACGATAGGTAATGCCAACGTTTACTCAAGATCTGCTTTTCCTGCCGCGGAATAAAGGTTGCCAGGTTTTCAAATAAGCTGTAAGTATCGTACAATAGGTGACGTGTATGTGGAATAAACTGGCTTACAGAAACTACTTTCTGACGGCAATCGTCATCAATATCGGGATCTTGCTGTTACTAATTCTTTTTAAGAGCTTTTTGCCTCCCCGGGCACCGTTATTCTACGGAAGACCCATGGGTGAGGCTCAACTTACAAGTACTTTTGGACTTCTGATCGCTCCGGGAGTATCTCTTATGATGACTTTGCTAAATTTATTTCTCAGCCTCTGGGCTAAGGACAGTTTTATAAAAAGACTTTTGGCTATTTCTGCAATCGTTGTATCCGTCCTAACAGCCATAACCATAACAAAAATCGTTTCATTGGTAGGTTTCTTTTAAGGCCGAGTTATGGGTAGATTCTGCATATGAATAACTTGCGTAACTTATTCCTACTGCCTTGGCTCACCGCCGCAATCGTAGCTTTTGTCTCAACCCCTCTGGTAATCAAATTTGCCGAAAAACTCGGAATAATAGATGACCCGAGACGCAACAAACACCCGAAGGTAATTCATACTTACCCCACCCCCCGGGGCGGCGGGATTCCGATTTTTTTAGCACTTCTTATTTGCGGTCTGGTATTCCTGCCGATCGACAAGCATACGGTCGGGATATTGGTCGGGGCGGCAATTTTAGTTGTAATGGGAACCCTGGACGACAAACTAAACCTGAACCCGTATCTGAGATTGGGATTGGGGTTTTTGGCGGCCGCTGCCCCTATTGCGGCGGGGATAGGGATTTCTTTTATATCCAATCCTTTGGGAGGCATAATCGACCTCAGTCAACCGCAAATAAACTTTACAATCCTGGGTGCCACACATAGCATCTGGATACTTTCCGATATATTTGCCCTTCTTTGGATAACCTTTCTTATGAACATAGTAAACATGGGCGCCAAAGGGGTTGACGGACAACTGAGCGGGGTAACGGTGATTGCGGCCCTAACTATAGCTTTCCTTTCCCTGAGGTTTTCGGCAGACATTGCCCAGTGGCCGGTTATAATTCTCGCAGCAATCACGGCAGGTGCATACCTGGGGTTTTTACCATGGCACATTTTCCCGCAAAAAATTATGCCTGGCTACGGAGGAAGTACAATGGCCGGGTACTTGCTTGCCGTACTTTCCATTCTTTCCACAACGAAAGTCGGTGCTTTAATGGTGGTTCTTGGAATCCCGCTTATTGATACCGGCTACACCGTCGTGAGGCGGGTTTTAAACGGCAAATCACCCGTTTGGGGTGACAGGGGGCATCTTCACCACAGGCTCCTAGACGCCGGACTTTCCAAAAGGCAGGTGTCCTATTTCTATTGGGGAGTAACGGGAATCCTAGGATTTCTTGCTCTCAATTTGAATACTACCACGAAGCTGTATACAATGATCGGAGTGGCCCTTGGCTTAGGAGGACTAATCATATGGTTGACATCACGGCCGAAACAACCGGGAAGACAAAAGACTCGTTAATTGTCGGTGCTTTCAAGGCGATGCGCCCGGTGCATTGGATAAAAAATCTTTCGCTTTTTGCTGCAATATTCCTCTCCGGCGCCATGTTTGAGAAAGGGCGTTTGGAAATGGTCATTTGGGCTTTTATATCTTTCTGCCTGGCAACATCCGCCACCTACCTTTTTAACGATATCTTGGATATCAAGGCCGACAGACTCCACCCCACCAAAAAGTTCAGACCTGTTGCATCCGGATCGCTGCCCGTCTCCGTAGCCATCACTGAAGCGGTCATCCTTGCCTTTTTTTCAATTATAATTGCAGTCTTCGGCGGTTTAAACTCACTTTTTCTTTCGGTTGTTGTTGTTTATCTTGCCATGCAGTTTCTCTATAGCGTCGGGCTTAAAAATGTTGCAATTCTTGATATCATAATCATTGCCGCGGGGTTTGTACTGAGGGTTTACGCGGGCGCATTCGCAATCGATGCTCATCTGTCCGCGTGGTTCCTGCTTTGTGTAATTTCGGCTGCTCTTTTTCTGGCTTCGGGCAAAAGAAGGGCTGAAATAAATATTGCCCAAAATCTGAACTATGCGACGAGGAAAAGCTTGGGAACATATAAAAAAGAGCTTCTCAACTCTTATGTCACCATGTTCGGCAACGCATCTTGGATGAGCTGGGCACTTTTTACATTCTTTGAAAGCCCTAAGGCTTCCCTTCCTTTCTGGCTCACCCTGGCTGAGCTTTCCCGGACTACAACAATCGATAAACTTTTGATGTCTACAATTCCCATCACCATTTTTGGAATAATGAGGTATGAGTCTCTAATATTTGAGGGTAAAAGTGAAACACCTGAAAAACTTCTCTTAACCGATAAGTCTCTCATAATTGCGGTTGGACTATGGATCCTTTTTATATACTGGGTTCTTTATAGCGGCATATCCGTCTCCGGTATTTAAGAACTATTTAAGAGTTGCGCTTTGCGTGGCCTCCTGTACCTGGGTCACCTTTTTTACATATTGCCCAGATACCCATCCCTCAATTCCGTTCGGTAGGCCTGCTTTAGGTTCTTCATACTGAATTTTCACCCACCCGGTTGCTGCGTCCTCGTCGAGAAACAGATATTGGCTGCCCGGTTTAACCTGTGCAATTTCACTGCCCGAAGTTCCCGGGCCCGACCTGACTCTCAAAAATCCTGTGGGGGTTGAGAGTATCTGGACATAAGTTCTGGCCACGGGTGCGGGAGTCGGGGTAGGTTCAGGTGCAAGGTCTTTGGCTAGTTTTGCAAATAATGAAAGGCGATAACCGGCCCGAGTATTTAATGTCATTACTCTGCCGGCATACCCGGGTGCTTTCACCGTGATTTGGTGCTTGGCCGGAGAAATGCCTGACGTCTTATACGGCGCAAAGCCCTGAGGCAGACCGTCAACGGAAACCTGAGCGTTTTCGGGTATGGATATTACAATTAATCCTGTTTCCTGACTACCTATCTTGTCAAAAGAAATAATGTCTCCGGAGGACGAATCTTCCGTTTCTCCAAACTCCCTCTCCACTACCGTTTCGATGCCCGAAACGAGCGTGATCTTTGTTTCGTAAGCCATCAAATTTGGTTCAGAAGAACTTGGAACCATTTTGAGTGTTATTTCACCGGCTTCGTAGGTATTTTTATATGGGGTTTTGCCAACCAGAATACCGTTAATATAAACATCCGAAACGGGGTCCGAACTGACGGATATGCCACCCGGCTTTTCTCGAAGGTACCCTATCAGGAAAAATATCGCCGTGATTAGAGAAGCTAATGAAACCAGTGAGACAATAACTATTTTGGCGACTTTCATTGTGTCCGAGTGTAGCAAAGGAATATGGTAAAATACAAGCGTCTGGCCACGTGGTGAAGTGGAAACACGGCTGTCTGCAAAACAGCTACCGCACCAGTTCGATTCTGGTCGTGGCCTCTAAAACTTGACTTTCGGGCTTTTCATAGGTTAGAATAGCGACTCATCCCGCAATTCGCGGGATTTTTTGTGGCCTGCCCAAATATGCAAAAAATCAGTCTTGAACTGCCTAAATACCGGCTTCTGCTTCATGTCAAGCTTGTCAAAAGGAGAAAGCCCCTCCTGGCGGAGCCTATTCTGCCTACAAAGGCTATTATAAACAGGAAGTATAGGACTGGAACTTTTACGGGAAGGCTTGTGAGGTACTTCGCCGATCATAGAAGTATTAGGAAGATATTGGCTACAAGCTTTGTCTTTGCTGCCGTTCTTGTCGGTTTCATTCCGCAAGACAGCAATCTCCAGGTACAGGCAGATGAAACGGTGATTGAGCCCCAAACAACCTTTGTCACCCAAAAGAGCATGCAGTATCCGGTTGAGTCCGTGAAAATTAACCAGGGTTACAGATTTTTTCATCCGGGGCTTGATCTTGGCGGGCAAAAAGGAACTCCGGTAAAGCCTATTATGTCGGGGGTGGTATCTTACGCCGGGTGGGTTTACTCTGGCTATGGAAACCTGGTAATAATAAGTCATAAGAATGGGTTCGATTCATATTATGCCCATCTTTCCAAAATTGAGGTCAAAACAGGTCAGGCGGTTGACACAAATACCGAAATCGGGAAAATGGGTACCACGGGTCGCTCGACGGGGTCACACCTTCATCTTGAAATCCATCAAAATGGGGTGTCTCTTAATCCCCTAACAGTCTTGTCCAAATAATTTACCTTCAAGTAACTCCAGGATCTTCTGGGAAATTGGGTGTCTGCACAATACTCGTGCCTCTGAAAACGTCGCCTCGATGTGTCGGTTTACTCCCTCAGGATTCGAAAGATCTCCGTCCCAACGTGTAACCAGAAAAATGTGCAGAACGTTCAAACTCCCTCCGTCCTCAACCCGCTGAACGTCTCCCAACCCGAACGCTTCCTTTAGTTTCACCCCATACTCTTCAAGCAGCTCTCTTCTAAGTGCACTATATATCTCCTCCCCAGGCTCAATTTTGCCTCCCGGTATAACTGTATATCCAAAAAATTGGTCTTGAGGTTTTATCCTTTCTTCAAGCTGAAGCCTCTTTCCATCAAACAAGATGAAAACGACTCCGTGTTTCTCGTGTGCTTCTTTTCTCTCAGCCATTAATGGCTAATTTAGCACAATATTATTTATTATCAACAATCCCCCCTGAGACTTCGCCATTTCCTCGAAGCTTCTAGAGACAGGTATTTTTTATTGGTTTTCTAACGATCTCCATAGATACCAGGAGGCTACTGTTCTGAACGGTTTCCAATATTTTTCGGCAAGGTTGGCAGATTTTATCTTGTCAAACTTCTTACCCGTCACCTTTTCAAACCCGTTTTTAATACCCAAGTCCTCAATAGGAAAAACATCAGGCCGGCCCAAAGTGAACATAAGAAACATATCCGCCGTCCATGGACCGATTCCTTTGACAACTATTAGTTCGCTTTTGACCGAAATATCGGGCAATTCCGATAGTTTTCTTATGTGGATTTCTCTGCTTTTTACCTTTCGGGACAAGTCCTTGATCGCTCCCACTTTACTCCAGGCCATACCGCAACTCCTAAGTTCATCATCGGAAAGGGATAAGATCTTGTTAGGGGTTAACCTCCCTTTTATTTTGTCCCTTAGGCGTCCTTCGATTACATCTGCTACCCTACCCGAAAGTTGCTGTCCGACGATATCCCCAACCAGTCCTTGAAAATAGTCCGTATGAAGTTTGGGTTTTATTTCGCAGTGACCCCACTTTTTGATAAGGGGTGCGATGTACTTATCTTTAAGAAGAAATTTTTCGGCTTCCCGCCACATTAATAATCCATCCCGCCCATTCCGCCTTGAGGCATTACGGGATCCTTTTTGTCTTTTTCGATAATATCAGTAATCAGCCCTTCTGTGGTCAGGACCATCATGGCAACGCTTGCAGCATTTTGAAGGGCACTTCTTGTGACCTTTACCGGGTCAAGTACTCCGAACTTTGTCATGGAGCCATATTCACCGGTCAAGGCGTTGTATCCATAATCAATGTCCTTATTTGCCAATACCTTTTTCAATACTGCTTCCCCGTCTTCTCCCGCGTTTTTGGACAACCACTTAATAGGTTCTTCCAGGGCTTCCCAAACGATATCAACCCCAATTTGTTCGTCGCCTTTTCCGACTTTGATCTTCTTTACGGCATCGCGGGCCCTAAGAAATGCTGTTTCGCCTCCGGGAACGATTCCTTCCTCGGTTGCGGCTTTTGTGGCTCCGACCGCATCTTTGACTCTTTCCCTTTTATCATTAAGCTCAATCTCTGTTGCGGCTCCCACATTTATCTGGGCAACACCACCCGCAAGTTTTGCGAGCCGTTCTTCAAACTTCTCCTTGTCAAAATCGCTATCCGAAGCCTCAATTTGTTTCCTAATTGATCCTATTCTGGCATCAATCGCCTTTTTATCCCCTTTGCCGCCAATGACTCTAGCATTGTCTTTATCCGCCCAAACTTTGTCCGCTTGTCCCAAATCCGTTACCTCAATTGATTCGAAGTTTCTACCCGTATCCTCCGAGATGACAACTCCGCCGGTTAAAACAGCTATATCTTCAAGCATTTCTTTCCTTCTATCGCCAAATCCCGGGGCTTTAATCGCCAAGACATTGAAAGTTCCACGGAGTTTATTTACGACCAACGTGGCCAAAGCTTCTCCTTCAATCTCGTCAGCTATAATCACCAAATTCTTGGAAACTTTTACAAACTTCTCCAAAAAAGGAAGCATATCCTGAATCGACGAAATCTTTTTGTCAGTTATTAGAATGTATGCCCCTTCAATCTCGGCTTCCATCTTGTCCGGGTTTGTAACAAAATAGGCCGAAGCATAACCCCTATCAAACTCCATCCCCTCTTTATATTCAATGTCGATTGTTAAACCTTTCCCCTCTTCAACGGTAACAACGCCGTCGCGCCCGACTTTATCAAGAGCCTCGGCGATTTTTGCTCCAATCTCGTCGTCCCCGGCAGAAATACTGGCCACCTGTGCAATCTCCTCTTTGTTTTTGATTGGTTTTGCCATTTTCTTGAGTTCCGCTGTTACCGCTTCAACGGCCTTTTCGATTCCCTTTTTAACAATCATTGGATTGGCTCCGGCATCAACTTTGGCCATTCCCTTCTGGGTCATGACCTGAGCTAAAAGGGTTGAGGTTGTGGTTCCATCCCCTGCATTGTCGTTGGTCTTACTGGCAGCCTCTTTGACAAGCTGTGCACCCATATTCTCGAAGGGGTCTGGAAGGTCTATCTCTTTGGCAACGGACACCCCGTCATGGACAATATTCGGGGCTCCCCATTTTTTGTCCAAAGCGATGTTCCTCCCCTTGGGTCCAAGTGTTGTGACAACGGCCCTTGCCACGGTATCAATTCCTTTCAGAAGTGCTTTTCTGGCGTCTTTGGAAAATTTTAATTGCTTTGCCATTATTTCGTTTCTATAGCTAAGATGTCTTCAAACTTAACAAATAAGTATTCTGTGTTACCTATCTTAACCTCATTTCCCCCCCACTTTTTGTAAATAACTACGTCGTTTACCTTTACGGGGGAATTCTTTTTGGTTCCTTTTTCAGTAATCTCGGCGCCCCCCACTGCCAGAACCTTTCCTTTTTGCGGTTTTTCGCCTGCGGTGTCGGGAAGATAGATTCCTGAAGCCGTTTTGACCTCTTTTTCAAGAGGTTCTATAAGAAGATATCCTGCGGTCGGTTTGAGATTTAATTTTGCCATTTTTGCCGAAAAAATAATGCTAATCAATTAGCATTCATAACCCTCGAGTGCTATTCTAAGGGCTAAATTGTACTGTGTCAAGAGGCTAGACGTGGAATTACCAGCTTTCCCAGGTCCTGCGGGTGAAAAATAGCCCGGGTTGGAGTTGTCACCTCTTTTGTTATTTTTGATTTCATAAATCCATACTGCAGATCGAAGGCAAGCTTTTCAAATAATGAAAGGGCGGGGTTTTTAAATAGATGTTTTGTGTTTTCTTCTTTGTGCTTACTGATTTTTACGGCATTTGGCCAATATTTTAGAATCCATATATTTTTGGACATAAACTTTTCGTACATGCAATTTTTATTAACCAGAGGCATAACTTGGGATATCTCATGAGCGGTATACAGATTCCTATCGTTTTTTCTCCAGACAAGATCCGTTTCGTCCATCCACATGTTGAGGCACAATTTATCTTTTTGAATAATCTTCCCTGACTTTCTTATATCAAAGCCGAAAATCTTGAGAAGGACGTAAGAAAACATTCTTGTTGTCCACAGCAAATTTTTGCTGGTGATTATAAGAAGATCGATGTCGCCATCGTCTGCGGCATTGCCCATTGCCAGCGAGCCTGTCACCGCTACCATCAAAACGGCCGGAATTAACGACAAAACGCGCGATGCTTTTTTGGCAATCTCCGTTTTTTTTGCGGATATCCTATTACGAAGGGCTCTTTTGTAGACTAAACCCTCCCTACCGCGTAAGAAGTAGTAGCCGTCTCGAAAACTGACGGGGGTTTCATGGCGGCCGAAAAAAACATCCCCGCTCGTATTCCATTTAATAAGCTCAGAAAATGTGAGCGGAAAATCAAATAAGTCATGATAGCGTACACTCAGCTCTTCCGATTTTCCTAAAATTCTACGGTTATTGGTTTCACCCGTGGCAAGTGTGTAAAGACTTTGCATTATTTGACCACCAGACGATATTGGGCCAGCACCTGGGCAACCCCCTGCGCACAAGTGGCCAAAGCCTGAAGTGCGGACTCTTTACCGTCCGCCACGGCATTCACGGCATCTCCAAAATAATTGGAAAGTTGAGTATTAATCCCGGTGGGGCCGTCAAAAGTTCTGGAGGCAATGTACCAGCTTTGTGCTCCAGGCGCCTGCGAGACCAAAGACCCCAAGATGGGGTGATCGGTTAACAGTTGTGCCATGTCACTTCTTGGGTAAACCTCCCCAAATCCTCTAATGGCCGTTGCGTTTTGATACATTTTTTGCAGCGAATCCTGTGTTGTTAAAAATGCCAGAAAGTTCCATGCCGCCGTTTTGTTTGGACTTTTTGTCCAGATGCCTTGCGCCCAATACGTGGCGTAAGTAATATCAGGCAAACTCGGGTTGTCTTTCGGAAGCTGGGGTATCGGTGCCGTCTTAAATTTGAGGTCCGGATTTGCCTGTTTAATTTCAAAATAGCGCCACGACGGCCCTATATACATTGCAAGTTTTCCCCCGGCAAACGATTGTGTTGAAGGAGGTAGGGTGGAATCCCAAACGCCGTCAACCGAGGAAAAGTTGGTGAAAAATGTGAGGGCCCCTTCTGCATTTTTACCAGTTGGATTGCTAAGATCAACATTGTTCTGAATCATCATTAAAGCCAGTATCTCCTGCCAATGGTCGACGTTTTCGGTTCTTCCCAGAGCAACCCCTGCTTGGGTAATAATACCCTGGTCGCTCTTTATTGTAAGTTCCTTTGCCAATACCCTGAGGTCGTCCCACGTTGCGGGCGCGGTCTTGCCGGCTGCGGTGAAAATGCCCTCGTTTATGTAAAGCACCAGCGCATCATAACCGAGCGGTATTCCGACAATTGAGTTTCCGGTGGACAAATCCGATGACGCCGTTCTATAAAAAGTTTTTACATAATCCGCCGGATTTATTACACTTGCAGGCAAACTGTCGAGGTCTCCTCTAAACATCGGTACCCAGGAATTGTGGATGTAAAAAATATCCGGACCTGTTCCTTTGGCCAAAGCATTCGTAAGTCTTTCTCTGTAGTCCTGGGGTGACTGCTTTATGTAGTTAATCTTAATACCGGGGTGGCTGGCCTGATATTCGTCAATTAGAGGGCTAACAACAGAGGGGTCTTCCCAAAGACCCCACCAGGTTATTTGACCTGTCGCACCACCCTTTGATCCTATGAGTTTGAGAGCTAAAAAGACTACGGCGAGAAGAATTAACCCCACGCCAGCAAAAATTAATACTTTAGGGAGGCGTTTTTTGGAAGGCGGCACAACGGACGGCGGCACCGACGGTATCATAGGCGCTGAAGCCGGTACTTGTGAGACAACCGGCGAGCTAAACGAGGGGTCATTCTGATAAATATTTTTTGGCGGCATTCTGGTTTCTTGGCCTTCGACCTTATCTAAATGGTATCATATCGTTGTGAGAAGATCGATACTACTTCCATACGCAAAATTCATTAAAAGGACCACCTGGATTGCACTTTCTATTAGTGTCGTAGTTTTAGCGGTGTGTACTTCCTATTTCTTGGTTTTTACGGGCAGGATCTACCCGAATACAAGTATCGCCGGTGTCAAAGTCGGAGGTTTATCTGTCACGGATGCCACAACACTTTTGTCTTCAAACATTGAAGCCCCACAAAGCATCCAACTTGTCGGAGCCGGACAAGTTTTTAGCATAGACACCAAGGATCTGAATCTTTCATATGATTTTACAGGCTCAACGCAAAGAGCTTTTAATTTAACGAGAACGGGAAACTTTTTTTATGATTTTACACAACGCGTAAACTTTCTTTTTTATCCTAAAAATATCGGCCTGGCTGTCAACATGGACGATTCAGAACTTGATAAAGTTATTTCAGTCGTTTCGGGCCAAATTTCAACCGACCCTGTCGAACCGTCAATCACACTCGCTAATGGTGCGATTACGGTTAATAAAGGTTCCGCCGGGACAGTAATTGACAGCGAAGGTTTAACTATGGCAATTAGGGAAAGTCTGTCCATGGCAAAAACCGGAGACATCGAAATACCAGTTGACGTTGTTGACCCTTCTCTCAATCAGGATGAAGCCGAAAAACTAAAGACTCGAGCAGAAAAATACATTGGAAAATCTCTGCAGCTGAAATTTGAATATGATACCTACACTTTAAGTGACAAGGATCTGATAAAAACTCTTGAGTTTAGAACCGGTTTTGGTAGTAAATCGATAGAATCAATAGTTTTGGACATGAATCAGAAAGTTAACCGCGAGCCGCAAAATCCAAAGTTTAATTTTGAAAATGGCCGAGTAACAGAGTTTCAACCCGCTCTTGACGGTATACGCATCGACAACGCAAATTTCAAAAATAAAATCAGTGTTGCTCTGGGACAAATTGAGAACAGTACCGACAAAGTTGTTGCCGTTGACATTCCCGTCCTGAAAACCCCACCGGAAGTTTCAACCGAAAGTGTAAATAATCTGGGTATTAAAGAGTTGATAGGACGAGGAACTTCTACTTATTTTCACTCAATTCCTGGCAGGGTACACAACGTAGCACTGGCCGCAAGCAGAATAAATGGAACTTTGGTCAAGCCCGGAGACACCTTCTCTTTCAATAACACCTTAGGCGACGTCTCCGCCTTTACCGGATACCGACAGGCTTATATTATTTCGGGCGGCAAGACGATTTTGGGTGACGGAGGAGGTGTGTGCCAGGTCTCCACTACTCTTTTCCGTTCGGTTCTCAACGCCGGACTTCCGGTTGTTGAGCGTGTCGCTCATGCCTACAGAGTAGGATACTACGAACAGGACTCCCCTCCCGGCTTTGATGCAACGGTATATGCGCCTTCACCTGATTTAAAATTCAAAAATGATACACCCGCATATATATTGATTACGGCAAAAGCCGATCCTAAAAGTTATTCGCTTGTATTTGAACTTTACGGTGCAAGCGACGGGAGAGTGGCAAGCATCACCAAGCCGGTTGTTTCAAATTATTCAGCCCCGCTTCCGACTATATATCAGGACGATCCGACCCTCCCGACCGGGACGCTTAAACAGACGGACTTTAGCGCCGCAGGAGCGAGGGTGAGTTTCAATTACACCGTTACCAGAGACGGCGAAACAGTTTTTCAAAAAACCTTTATAAGCAACTACAGGCCTTGGGCTGCCGTTTATCTTCGCGGCACGGGTCCAGCAATTTAGCTTCAATATTGGTACAATAGCTGCATGCGGATAATCAAAAATTCTGATAGGGCTGTTGATGCTGCCGTACGGGCTTTAAAAAGCGGCGGTCTTGTTATCTATCCCACTGAAACTCTATATGGGATCGGTGTGGACGCTACAAACCCCAAGGCGATTAAAAAATTAACCAAATACAAGAATCGACCCTTTGGAAAACCTTATTCTATTGTCGTAACCGACCAAAAAATGGCCGAGGAATACGTCGAGCTAAATTCTGTTGCCAAAAATGTTTACAGGGAGTTTCTTCCGGGACCCCTGACGGTGATTTCAAAAGGAAAACATAAATTGGCCAAGGGTGTTGAGTCTGAGAACGGGACTCTCGGGATTCGTATCCCTGACTACAAACTGGTTATTGAGACTGTTAGAAAACTCGGCAAGCCTATTACCGCTACTTCGGCAAACGCAAGTTATAAAAAGCGTCCATATGCCATCGCCGATATTCTAAACAATATTAGCAATAAGCAGAAAATGTTAATTGATTTGATTATTGATGCCGGCGACCTTCCTCACAACGAGCCTTCCACTGTTATAGACACAACACTTGATGACCTTGTCACCTTGCGCCAGGGAGAAATTATACTAGCTGATAAGAATGATGTACTAAGCAGGAGCGAGGAAAACACTGAGAATTTGGCTAAGGAAATTTGGCAAAAATACGAAATTCACAGCGGTAAACGTGCCATTATTTTTGCATTACAAGGAGAGATGGGAACAGGAAAAACAATCTTCACCAAAGGACTTGCGCGGGCGATGGGGATAACTGAACTAGTCACCTCCCCCACTTTTACTCTCGAAAACGAATATTCAACAGGGAGAGAAAAACTTTTCCATTTTGACGCCTGGCGCTTCGAAAAGTCTGAGGAATTGAGATTTCTTGGCTTTAAAGATCTAATTAAAGATAAGTCCGTCGTTTCCATCGAATGGGCCGAGAAAGTCTCCGACACTATCCACGAATTTGACGACGAGGCAGTAATTATTTGGGTAAGGATTGAGTTCGGCAAAGTGGATAGCGAAAGGAGAATTACCTGGGGAATAACACAATGAAGATATTATCAATCGACACAAGTTGCGACGAGACTGCGGCGGCCGTAACCGAAGACACAAATATTCTTTCAAACATCGTCTGGTCGCAAGCTTCGGCTCATACTAAATACGGTGGCATAATGCCCTCCCTGGCGAAGCGCATGCACGAAGAGCGCATAGACTGGGTTATTCATAAAGCGGTAAAGAATGCCGAATTAACAATCGATCATTTGGACGCGATTGCGGTAACGGTTGGACCCGGGCTTTCGATCGCCTTGGGTGTTGGGGTTGATGCGGCTAGGAGTCTGGCGATAAATTACGACAAGAAATTAATTGCCGTCAACCATCTTGAGGGGCACGTCCTAAGCCCATTAGCCAATAGCAAGGCCCCTGCATCTGATATAAATTTTCCGTCGTTGGGCCTGGTGGTTTCCGGAGGAAACACCCTTTTAGTCAAAATAAATAAAATCGGTTCTTATGAAATTGTTGCACAAACCACCGATGACGCCCTCGGTGAAGCTTTGGATAAAGCGGCAAGAATGCTGGGTTTGGGTTACCCGGGCGGAGCAATTTTGGAAAAATTCGCACGTGGTGGAAATTTAGAGGCTTACAGACTACCCATACCTATCGTCGGACAGGAGGAGAGAAAAATTTTTACATACTCGGGTCTTAAGACATCCTTTTCAAGACTTGTTGAATCAGAAAAGCCGCTTACAAAAGAAAAGATTATCAATCTTGCTTCCTGTTTTCAGGATGTTGCATTCACCCATTTAATTAGAATTACATCTTTCGTAATTTTGGACTCCAAATTTCACTTTCAAAGTCTACTCGTCGGAGGAGGGGTTTCGGCAAATTTAGAACTTAGAAAGCGCCTACGAAAACTCGGCAAATATACAGGGATTAATGTACTATTTCCATACTCCAAAAAGCTTACTGGGGATAACGCCGCAATGATTGGGGTTGCGGCATATTTTAAAGCGCTTCGTGGGGAGTTTATTGATGTAGACAAAATCGACCGAAAACCAAGCGCAAAGATTAGCGATTGATGCTACAATACTAGGCATGGATCCCCAATACGACCACACGAAATACGAGAGTGATATTTATAAAAAGTGGGAAGATTCCGGTGCCTTCTCTCCTAAAAATGTGGGGAGTAATCCGTTCACAATAATAATGCCTCCACCAAACGCCAATGATCCGCTACATATAGGGCATGCCAGATTTGTTGCCATTGAAGATATCCTAATCCGCTATCACCGCATGAAGGGAGAGCCAGCCCTTTGGGTTCCGGGAAGCGATCATGCAGGTATTGAAACTCAGTACGTTTTTGAGAAAAAACTAAGGGAAAAAGGCAAAAGCCGTTTTGACTACGATCGCAATACACTATATAAAATGATCTGGGATTACGTTCAGGAAAATACCGGATTAATGGAATCCCAGTTGAAAAAACTCGGAGCCTCCTGTGACTGGAGCAGATTTAAATACACCTTAGACCCAGAAATAGTAAAAATTGTATATAAGACTTTCAAAAAACTATATGATGACGGTCTAGCCTACCGCGGGGAACGGATCGTTAATTATTGCCCCCGCTGTGGAACCGCTTATTCGCAGTTGGAAGTAGACTACGTTGAAAGAGATGATAACTTCTACTACCTGGACTACGGCAGTGTTACAATCGCCACGACGCGTCCGGAAACGATTTTCGCCGATGTTGCGGTTGCAGTTAATCCCAAGGACAAGAGATACCAAAATATTGTCGGAAAAACCGCAAAAATACCGCTTATTAACCGCGAGGTTCCGGTAATTGAGGATAATTTGGTAGATATAAGCCTTGGAACAGGGGCTTTGAAGATTACACCCGCGCATGACCCAACCGATTTTGAGATCGGTCTGTCACACCAGCTTCCGGTTATTTCTGTGGTTGATGAAAAAGGACGTATGACTGGAACCCCGGAAAAATACATTGGTATGAAAGCGGAGGATGCAAGGGCGGAGGTTGTAAAAGATTTGGAGGCCGCGGGGAAAATCAAGAAAGTCGATGTGGTTCATCACACTGTAGGGACCTGTTACAGAGATCACGGCGCCATCGAACCCGTGGTTTCCAAACAGTGGTATTTAAAAGTTGAACCTTTAACCAAAAGGGCTTTGGCGGCAATTAAAAATAAGCACGTTAGGTTTGCCGCAAAACGCTATGAGAAAATTGCGGTTAACTGGCTAAAAAACCTTAGGGACTGGAATATCAGCAGACAAATTGTTTGGGGAATAAGAATCCCGGCTTGGCGATGCGAAAAATGTTTAGAATGGACAGTTACTGATGGTCCCGAACCATTCGAGTGCTCAAAATGCGGCGATAAATCTCTAACTCAAGATTCGGACACTTTCGATACCTGGTTTTCTTCCGGCCAGTGGCCGTTTGTAACTTTGCAAACCGCAAAAGCCGGGGACTTTGAAAAATTTTACCCAACGTCTGTAATGGAAACAGCGTACGACATACTTCCGTTTTGGATAATAAGAATGATCATGCTTGGGCTTTATGTAACAGGAGAGGTTCCTTTCAAGGAAGTTGTAATCCACGGACTTGTCAGAGACCGCGAGGGGCAAAAGATAAGTAAATCTAAAGGTAATGTGATTAATCCTATTGAAATGGCGGAAAAGTACGGGGCTGATTCCCTTAGAATGGGACTTATTTGGGGAGGACTTATTGAAAACGATATTACACTTGACGAGCAAAAAATTAATGGACAAAGAAAGTTTGCAAATAAAATTTGGAACATCGCGCGCTTCACCTTACAGGAAAGCGGAAACGACAATAAAACTGGAGTCAAGAGTCTAAATACCGATGATCGGTGGATTTTGGATGAACTTAAAAAAACCGCAAAATTGGTTACCAAATATCTGAATAAATACCGTTTAAATGAAGCGGCTGAGGAAATTTACGATTTTGTCTGGCATAAGTTTGCTGATATCTATATCGAAAAAATTAAAGACAGACACCAGGCAGCTCAACCAACTCTTGAAAAGGTGTTGGACAAATCCTTAAGGCTTCTTCACCCTTTTATGCCGTTTGTTACGGAACAAATCTGGAAAGAGACGGGTAATAAAGATCTTCTAATTAATGCCAAGTGGCCTACTTAAGGATTCACTGTCGGAGTACTCGACGGGCTAGCTGTTGGACTTCCCGACGGGGATATTGAAGGAACCGGTGTTCCAGATCCTGTTGCAAACGGCACCTCTGACGGGGAAGCGGTTGGAACAAAAGTCGGCGAGGTAGTAGCAACGGGGGCTGAGCTGGGTTGTGGAGAAAGTAATTTTGACCCAAAAACATACGCAACAACTGCCAAAACCGCTAGAACGGCCAAGACTATCGCGATTACGAGCAAGGGTGAGCCCTTCTTTGGAGTTTCGTGTAAGGGAGAGCCCGGATCAACCGGTGTTACCGTAGGCGCCGGAGGTGGTGAAACCACGGGTGGAACTTCAGGAACTGGCGGGTTTGGTTGGACAGCTTGCTCCTCGGGCATGGCGGGTACGGGGGGTTGGACGGCGGCAGATTGCTGTGTAAGATCTTGAAGATCCTGTTCAAGTTTCTTTACCGGATCATTACCCCCTTGCGGATTTTGATTATTTTGGTCCATACTCTAGAGTAGCACATGTTTACCAAAAGGGTCAATAAAGTCATCCGTCAATTGCTTGTTTTTATCGCAGCACTTTTTGTACTACTTCTGTCCGCGGCAAACATAGAAAGTTACCAGTCTCCGAAAAAAGTTTTAGGAGCCGAATCTCAAGTTAACTCGAATGATAAATTTTGGGAGGAATTTTTGGAAAAAAATCCTGATTACATTCCAGGTTGGATAGAAGTAGGTAGAATCGATAAAGTTAACGAAATTGACCCCAATTACTTTACCCCTTAGATTCCTCTTTCTGTCCAGGAGCATTCTCTGTGGGTTGCCCTTCCTTTTGTCCTTCGGCGGGTTCAGGTCCCTCGGCCGGTGTCTCTCCCTCAGCAGGTATTTCACCTTCAGCGGGAACAGGAGGCGCTATGACTTCTTCCTTTTGAGGAGGCTCAACTTTAACAACAATTTCGGTAGGATCGGACTTTATGTCCACCTTGCTTCTGTCAACTTTCAAGTCTTTCACCAAAATCGACTGGTCAACCTCTGCTAATTCGGACGTGTCAACAATAAATTTTTCCGGTAAGTCCATGGGAAGGGCTTCAACTTTAATTTCATTAAGATATTGAACCACTGTACCTATAGCTTGTTTTTCAGCCGGGGCCTCCCCTGTCAATTCCACAGGCACATCCGCCTCAACTTTCTCTTTAAGATCGACCTGTAAGAAATCTACATGAACAGGGGCGTCGCTGACCGGGTTTACCTGGAGGTTGTGAATTAAAACCGGCTTTTCTTCCTTGCCAATCATTAAAGTGACTAAACCCGTCTCCCCGGCTTCTTTATATACCTTGTCGAAATCTTTAAGAGCCACCTGGACGGCTTTGGATTTGATTTTCTTACCGGAAATATTTCCAGGCAAAACACCTTCCTTGCGAAGGTTTTTCACTTTTCTACCGGAAACGCTTCTGGCGTCTGCCTTTAATGTAAGTTTGTCCATATTACCGCGAGAGGCGAAAGAATAAATCTTGCACCAAGGTTGTATTATAACTGTAACCGCCCTGCCGGGTCAAGGTAAGTCTTGGGTCGGGGTTGGTCTGTAATCCCATCCCTTCAATGTTTACGTTAATTGGATCTGCATCCGTACCCGCCTGCTTCCTTATATAGAGCCCGTAGTTCATAAAGGGTAATGTTTCACCTGTTCCCGAGGTCCACGAGAATTCTATATCTTTTGTGTTGCCGGCTAAAATTTCCACCAGCACTCCAATTTCTTTGTGTCCTTTTGCTTCCGTCGGCTCGGGTGTTAACCTCTCTCGTGTATTGCCGTTGTAACTTATGACGGATGTAAATGTAGAGTCGGAGGGAATCAAAATTCTTAAATAGTTTTTATATCTACTCGAGGGTCCGAGCGCGGGGTTTGCCGTATTTTTAATAGTCAGTGTTAATTTATGGTTAATTTTATTGTCGCTGACAGTCGCGTCAAAACTTATGTTTCTCTGGATAAAATAGTTTACCTTGTTCATTCCGACATTGGCTTCGACCAGACCGACCATATCCGCGTAACAGTCGGCGCCGCAGGTGGGAGTGGCCACTGCCCCGTCCCATCCCAACGAAGAAAAGGCTTCTTGTTGCGTGTTGTCGTGTAAATATATTTGAATATGCCGTCCGTTAAGACCGTTATAGGAGGCGTTCAATACCCCAAGCTTCTGATCCGGTTTTAATTTGGTTACTTCACCTAAAAGGTTACGGGAAAGGGCTGTTAGGAAACTCGCTTTTTTGTGGGTACCAGGAAAAAAATTATTCTCTACTTCACTTTGTGTTTTCTCATATAAATTATCCGCAGTAATGTCCATATTATAGTCTGACAAAAATATCGGTCCTGTACTTTTAAGGGTTTCCTTAATCGGAAAAAGATCTATGGCCACTACACCGTCGACGCGTTTACTTAACTCCTTGTCCAAAAACCATTCGGCCCTTTTTGCCGAGGTCGGGAAATCGGGGTCCCAGTTGGAATCTCTCAACCACCAGTTTGCCTCACCTAAATAGTTTTTAATCGGGAGCGGCGGTTCTACGTGGCCATTTAGCTGCCCGTCTGCGGAATACACATCATTAACGGTTAGATCTGTAAGCCTTCCTTTTTCAAAAGTAACCAAACCGAAAGATCCGATAAATCCTCCCGTAGGCCTTAGTTCCATGTTGTTTTCGAAAAGAAGTAAATAGGTTTTACTGGTGTCCTGACCCAACATCTCCGGCAAAGTGCCAGCAATTATCCTGCCATTTGAAACGAGTGTGATGAGCCTCTCAAAGTCAATTTTACTTAGAAGTTTTTTTGCTAAAATGATGTTTTTTTCTGAAGCTACACTCGTCATTGTTTTTGTTGTTACAATGTCGTTATAAAGAATCGCTATCCCGGATTCAATTTTTTGTGAACCGGCTACCGCGTCGTAAACTTTATTCCCCAACATACTTTCAATCATCTGTGTCATGTCCCTTACAAACGGCACAAGATGTATTCCGATAGAATTAGATTCCCGGATAATGCCAGCCCCAAACTCGGCTTCCCTATAGATTCGTCCCACCCCGGGTATATAACCTAACACCACACTCTCCTTTTCTGATACTACGGCAATGGCACGAGACGCCAAAAAAGAGTTTCTGGCTAAATTGTCTTTGCCGGAAATAAAACTTTTGTAAGCCATGAAGGATATCAGTAGACTCATAAATAAAGTAAGAAAAGGAAACGCGAATAGGAAAAAGAGACCCCAAATGACAGTCTTATATTTTTTGGGTGTTCCACCCCACTTTTTGTCGGGTGTCGTGTCGATTATCTTTTTGATTCGCTCTTTTTTTTCAACCGGAGGTTCCGAGTGTTTGGAAAAACTGCTCTTTAACCAATTATAAGTTTCATTTAGAGAATAGTTTAAGTTACTGTTTATGATTTCCGTTTCAGTATTTTTAGGTGCAGGTCTTATGGGTAATTTTAAATCATATTTAAGTTCCAGGTTTTCAAAATATTTTTTGTTGGCTACCCAAAAAGTATCTCCGGATGTCTGGTTGCCTGAAAGTAGTGTGACCTTGCCGTAAGGTCCGAAGGAGAATAACCACCTTACGACAACCCTAACCGCGTCCGCCACAAAGATTGGAGACAACACCTCTCCGACTGCCAATGTAATTTTTCTTTTCCAGAGAATTTCCGACAACAACCGTGGCATCAGTAAATCACTTTCAAGATTGATTCTCGGGCCCAGCATATCCCCGACGAATAACAGCGCGGTGTTGTTTGAAAGGTTTATTTTATCAACCTGATTCCTGTCGAAAGCTTCCGAAGGGAAAAGCAATAAGATTTTCGCTTTGTCGAAATTAATCAGTGAAGTAAAATCAAAGTAATCATCATACGCACTACTTAAATTTAAAAAGCCGCCACAAAAAACAGCATAGTTGTATTGACCAGTAACTCTTAGGTTTCTTCTGTCGACAATGCTAAATTTATTGTTAACTGACAAATGCGATGTTTTATTTTTCCAATCTTTTACGTCGTTCGTTACGATATTAACAACACAATTTTTAGACAGCAGATTTTCAAAAATATTGATGGCAAAAAAGTTTGCATCGGAATATAAAAGTATCGAGGGTTTGAGCTGAGGGTTCATGTCGTTCGTGTTATTCCCGCAAATATCATTTTTTAAATAAATTAAAAAATCGCGTTAATAAATGTTTTCAAGTTGTCTTTAAAAAAATTTTTATATGGCGTGTATGGATAACGTGAAATTTTCATACAAAACTATCACGGACAAATTTCTAATTTTTTTGCCAAATTATTTTATTTGGCAAGGCTTTGCTTATCCAACTCTTTGTTAACCAAAAAGTCTGCCATTATATTATCTGTTCGGGGAATACTTCTATAGTTAATCTTTAAATTTATTTTTCTTGACAACGTAGCTATCTGAAAAAAAAGTTCTATAAGTTTTTTATTTTTTAATTTATATACTCCGTTAAGCTGTCTGACAACCAACTCAGAGTCCAAGTAAAAAATAGCATTGCTAAGTGAAAGGGCTTTGTAACTATCAACAAGCCATTTAAGTGCAAGGATAACTCCCTGATATTCCGCATTGTTGTTTGTTGAGTTCCCCAAAAAAGATGAGTCCTGTTTTATTATTTTTCCCCCGACTTCGGCGATGAAAGCGCATGCCGCCGGACCGGGATTACCCCTCGCTCCTCCATCGGTGTGAATAATAACTGTTTCCTCATTCATGCAAACAGTGTAACACAAAATCAGCCTTCAGCTCTAAAGGAATTGGCCAAAATAAACACAGAAAAAAACATGTTTTGCTGAAGTGTAAGCCAGTAATGATCAAAAAGTCCCGACGTCAAAATAAATATCAAGGATAAATAAAAAGGGGCACCTTTTAATCCGGTTGCCTTCTTGCTTAATTTAATCAACACAAGATAAAAAAAGGATAGCCCAATTATTCCGGTTTCGCTAAAAAGAAGAAGGGAAACATTATGAACCGGTTGCAGGGTCCATAAATAATTTCCAAAATGTTTAATTCTCGGTTCGTTTATTACAAAAGTGTTAAGACCCTCCCCCAATAAAAATTTGTCCGAAATCATTTTCCCTGCAACAGAGGATAAATCAAAACGCTGACTGACGCTTTGAGGAAGATCGGGTATGGTATTCAAAACAAAATTGGATACGAGGGGCTGAGCCAGACTTATCAATGTAAATATCGTAAGAAACAATACCAGACTTTTTGTGTTGAAAGTCTTTTTACGTAAAAGGATAAACAATATTCCACAAAATACAATTCCGACAAACGCTGACAAAGAGAAGGTCAAAACGAAAGCAAGGCAAATAATCAATATTCCCCAAATCCTTCTTGCCAGTTCTTTTTTAGAATATGTAAAAAGTAAAGTCAAAAGCCCCAAGCCCAAATAGCCGGCAAAAGAATTCGGGTGAGAGAATGTCGAATATGCTCTCATAAAATTTCTATCCAATATTTGTGTAAGGGCAATACCTGGCGTCGAGATACGGAAACTGCGCTCCCCTAATAAATATAAAGGGCCTCCAAGAGTTTTGCCCAAAACAAATTGGGATATCCCAATTACCGAAAAGAAAATCAGGGAGTAAAAAATCGTTGCATATAATGTTCTGGAGTTAAAAATATCGCCTCTTGCCCTAACATAAAAATAGAAAAGGCCCAACTCTGTAAATTTTATCCATTTATAAATTGACGGGCCAAATGATGTGGAAAAGGCAGTGTTGAGTATAACTATAAAAAGAAATAAAAATAGAAAAACTTTGTTTTTCTTTATGAACCCAAAAAGTTTGTCGTTATGATATTTTATCCAGAAAACAAAAACCGTCAAAAACAAAACATCTGTTAAATAAATGCTTGGAGCCAAGTAGTCAACCCTTACGCCAAACACAAAAGCTGTGGGTGGCCAAAAATGCAGAGCCAGCTGTGTCGGAAGCAAAAAAATAAGTGCGTAGTTAAGAAACTTTTCTAGCCGGGCCCAGCGAGGAATCACTTTTTTGACTTAATTACTAAATAACGTTCTTCTCCTTCTCCTTCGGATTCCGTGGTAACACTTTTGTCCTCAGACAGCGCAAGGTGGATAACCCTTCTTTGCCATGCCTTTAAATTATAAAGGTTCTGCGGTTCTCCGGTTTCTTTTGCCCTCTGGGCGGTGGAAGCGGCCAAATCCTTAAGGTATCCTTCCTCTTTCTCCCTATAATCACCTACGTTGACTAAAAGTCTGTTCCACTCCCCCGTCTTTTGCTTCAATAGAAATCCTAAAATCGTCTGGATCCCTAAAAGGGTTTCGCCTTTTTTACCGATTAAAAGTCCTGTTTCGTCGCCCGCATCTATATTAACGACAAAGGCTTCGTTGTCTTTATCGTAGGACGCCTCCGCTTTAGCTTTTGTTGCCATCAAAGACAAAAGTTCGTCTACCAACTCTTGTAATATTTTCACTTTATTTTGCATGTTATTTTTTTGCGAATTTCGATTTTATCAAATTAACTGTCGGGGTCAAACTTCCCCAACCCGACATTCCTACTTGTTGCCAAACATTAACTATTGAAAAAACCAGCCAATAGAGGGCCAGTCCCGATGGAAATTTTAAACCAAAAACGAGAGTCATTAGGGGTAGCATATAAGTCATGGAACTCTGCATTGCCACCTGCATGTCATCGGATTGAGATTTAGATTTTTTAGCAATTTTTTGCTCAGCTGAAAGATAGGGCGCCGTAATCTTAACGGACAGAAATTGCGCCACCGTAGCCAAAATTAAAAACAATCCCGGTAGCCCAAAGGGGATGCCCGGTATCGTAAATGTGTCCGGTTTGCTGATATCCAGGTACAAGAACTTGGTGTTTATGGTTTCGCCGGCGGTAAATTTTATCGGTGCGTAGAGAAGCTCGTTTAACTTTCCGGATGTGATATCTTGACCTGAAAGCGCAGCCGTAAAAACCTGAAACATTGCTATTAATACTACAAATTGCAGAATGTACGGTAAGCAACCCGCCGTAGGATTAATTTTATTCTGTTTATAAAGTTCTGCTTGGGCTTGGGACATTTTAAGTTTGTCGCTGCCGAATTTTTTCCTTAACTTTGCCAGCTGCGGTTCCATTTCCTTAATCCTTTTCATTGAATTCATGTAAGGCTTTGTAAGGGGTCTGAGGAGGAAAATAAGGACCAGGCTAAAAACCAAAATTGCAACGCCCAAGTTGTTTCCTAAAATTCTATAAAAAATAATTAAACCGTTGGTTAGCGGTTGAACGAGCAATGTTGTAAATATGTTTCCCATCTAATCTTCTAATTTGTTAATTTGGTACAGGATCCCAACCGGATCCGCCCCAAGGATGACACTTTGCAAGTCTTTTAACCCCTAGTGTGAGACCTTTTCTGGCTCCAAATCTTTCCAAGGCTACAATTGTATACTCAGAACACGTCGGTGTAAATCTGCAGGCCTTACCAAGTGTTTTTTCAAGAGCCGACGAGACAAATTTCTTATAAAAACGAAGAAACCATAAAATAATATTTTTCATTTCGATAAACCGGTTGCCTTTAAGGAAAGTCGGACCTCTTTCATAATCTCAGCCGTGGAAACTCTTACTATCGACGTTTTGGCCAAAAACACTGCGTCAAAACCACTAACCAAATCTATGCTTGCGATTCTTACCGCCTCGCTCATTGCCCTTTTGAACCTGTTTCTGTCTACTGCATCTTTTGCAATTTTAGTGGAAACTATAAAACCAAAACGGCTTGGATTTTCATCTCCTCTTTTAATGTATGCTAATCCAAAGTTGGCAGACTGATAAATTTTCCCTTCTTTTTGAATTCTTGCAAAGTCTTTAGCTCCTTTAAGTCTGAATTTTTTGGCAAGCATTTTGGAGATTACGAAACTGCCAGCTGTTTCCTTCCTTTAAGTCTTCTTTTTTTGAGAACCAATCTGCCTTTTAATGATTTCATCCTAACTCTAAAGCCATGGGCCCTAATCCTTTTCTTCTTGCTTGGTTGATAGGTTCTTTTCGTCGACATGTGCCCATTATACCAAGTAAACATTAAACTAATCAACCGTTTTTCTTAAATGCCCCTTGACGAATTGTGGATAACTCAGTAAAAGTACAGATTACATAGAACAAACAACATAGTTGAATCACCCTCACAACCCTATGTTTATTGCCCTTTGTTATATGGCTTAACAATATGGATAACACACAAATCTGGAAGGATTCGCTAGAAATAATAAAGGTTTCGGTTTCGCCGGCGATATTTTCCACATGGTTTTCTCAAAGTTATATTTCTTCCATCGAGGAAGCGGGCCACAGAATTATTGCCGAGGTGGGCTGTCCCACATCTTTCGCGAAAAACACTATCGAGTCAAGGTATTTTGGACTCGTTCAGGATTCTTTAAGTAAAGTTTTAGGCAAGAACTGCGATTTGATATTTATTGTCAAGACTAACCCAAATACACAAAAGTCGCTGGAAGAGACAGCAACTCCTCTTTTCTCGGTAGAGAAGGAAGGAAATGATTTGCTTGAGGTGTTGCAAAGAGCCCGGATCAGGCCCAGTTTTACTTTTGAAAACTTTGCCGTCTCTTCTTCCAATCAAATGGCTCACGCCGCAGCGGAAGCGGTGTCCCAAAGTCTGGGAAGCGCATACAATCCTTTGTTTATCTGGGGTGGGGTGGGGGTAGGGAAGACCCATTTAATGGCTTCTGTCGGGAATTACATTCTACGAAAGTCCCCGGACAAAAAGGTTATTTTTTGCACGGGTGAGGATTTTACCAACGATATTGTCGAGGGTATTAGAAATAAAACTACCCAGGCTTTCAGAAATAAATACAGAAAACTCGATCTTCTATTAATTGATGACATTCAATTCATAGCCGGTAAAGATACCGTACAGGAAGAGTTTTTTCATACTTTCAACGCCGTTACATCGGTAGGAGGACAAATTATCCTGACCTCGGACAGGCCCCCTTCAGAAATATCCAAACTCGAGGAGCGCCTCAGAAGCAGATTTGAGGCTGGTCTGATTGTCGACATTGCTCCGCCCGATTTTGAACTTAGGTGCGCAATAACGCAAATAAAAGCCCGGGAGAAGGGAATCGCCCTTACCCCTGAACAGGCACAAATAATCGCCGCCAATTCGGAATCGGCAAGAAAAATCGAGGGGCTTTTAACGAAGCTTTTGACGGAAATTCATGTTAAAAAAATTCCGGTAACAAACGAGCTTGTTGAAGCGTCTTTTGCAAAAAACCTTGAAACGGGAAGTAATTTAAAAAGAAGCACCCCCGATGAAGTAACGGATGTTGTTTCCAAATACTACCAGGTGGGAAAAAGGCTTCTTTTAGGCGACAGCCGGGTCAGGCCCATTGCCCGCCCCAGACAGGTTCTCATGTATCTGCTAAGGACCCATCTTGGCGTTCCTCTGGAAGAAGTGGGTAGGGTGGTTGGGGGAAGGGACCATACAACGGTTATGCACGCCGTGGAAAAAATTACACAATTGGCCACGGTCGATGTGCAAATCCGTGAGGATATCTTAAAAATTAAGCAAAGCATTTGAGGATAAATATTTGTGCTTATATACTTATAAACATCGTGCGTATATTTATCCACAAAACTATCAACATTATGCCAGGCTTGTTATTAACACGAAATTGTCCCGAAAATGACATTTAAAAACGAACAGTTCTCAACTTATCAACACCGCCTACTACTAGAACTACTAGTTAATATATGGTAAAAACAGAAAACAAAACCACGGGATAAAATCAAATGGTTGTGTATTAAATTTTATGAAATTGCAAATCCTTCAAGAAAATCTGGAAAAGGCTGTTAATACCACATCCAGGTTTGCAAGTTCGAGAGCGCAACTTCCTGTTTTGGGAAACATTCTTATTTCTACCAGAAAAAGTAAAATCCATGTATCCTCAACAAATTTGGAGATATCCGCATCGGTTCAGGTAGGGGCTAAAATTGAAGAGGAGGGGGAAATAAGTGTACCGGCCAAAATAATTTCAGAACTCGTGGCCAACTTGCCAAAGGAAACCGTGGATATGGTTTCTGAAAAGGAACAGCTAAAAGTGTCTGTATCGGGATTCTCGTCGACTATTTTGGGAATGAATTCATCCGATTTTCCAAAAATTCCAAATAGTGTCGATAAAGAAAAATCAATAGGTTTTCAGCAAAATGAACTAGTAAAAGCCCTGGGACAGGTCCTTTTTGCTACATCCACTGACGAAACAAGGCCAATCTTAACTGGTGTGTTGTTTTTATTTGGGAAAAATTCAATATCACTTGTTGCAACGGACGGGTTCAGGTTGTCCAGGAAAACCCTTTCTTTTAAAATGGCAAAGAAGGTCAGCAACAGCGTGGTCATACCAAAAGGCGTGCTTGGCGAAATTTCAAGAACACCCTCGGAAGAAGCTGAAATCTATTTTGGAGTACAGGAAAAGGAAAAACAGGTGATTTTTGGAATAGGGGACACTGTACTTACATCACGGCTTTTGGAAGGGGAATACCCCGATTTCGAGAAGATAATTCCCAAAGCCTCGTCGATAAAGGTGTTTTTGGATAAGGAAGAGTTCACCCGGGCGGTTAAGCTGGCATCTATTTTCGCCAGAGAGTCGGCTAACATAGTCAGAATAAAGGTGTTAAAAGACAGTATTAACGTTTCAGCGGAAAGCAGTGCTGCGGGAAGCCAGGAAACCAAAGTGGACGCAAGAGTCGAATCTACCGAAAAAAATTTTGAAATAGCTTTTAATTACCGTTTTGTAGAGGAATTTTTACACTCCGCCTCAGGGGAAGAGATAAAAGTGGAGTTTACTTCAATCACGGCTCCCGGGGTTTTTACTGATACGTCGGACTCCTCATACCTTCATCTTGTAATGCCTGTAAAAGTTTAATGATATTTATTGTGAAGGCCTGAGGGTTTCGGTGTAATCGGAAGCGTATTGAGTCTTAAAATCTTCTATTGTGGTTGGCGGAAAATACCAGATCTCAAAGACTATTCCTGAATACTGGTTACCCACATAGGCGACCCCTTTGTTGGGATAAACATACAAATTAAAACTACTTGTTGAGAGGGGGCCATATAAAACATATTCATAGCTGCCGTATTTCTCATTAATATTGGTAATACTTATTTTGTCGGACTCTGTTACTTGCTGTTTTACAAAATAAAGAACCCCAGACCGAAGATTAAATTCGTTATTAAAATTAGGGTTACTTGACTCATATTCAAGTAAAGTGACGGCATCGTTTTGTGTTTCCTTGACCGGTGTACCCAAAGTTTTTTGGACGTCATCTATCGTGCTGACACCCGGGGTAAGGTCGTTGTATGACGCTCCAGTTTTGGGAATTGAAGAGGTTTTTTTTTGGAGATTTCCCTTTGGCAAGGAAACAAGAATGATGTAACCGATGGAAATTACCGAAATTAAAAACAAAGGTATCAAGATTTTTTTATATTTTGTTTTCATAGATTTATTTTACATTAATTGAAAACATATCTCATTAAAAATTGGTAGTGGATAGGCCATTGCCGTTGAACACTCCCACACCTTGGTTCAATTATGTGTAGAGCAATTGATTCGGGTAATGACTCACCCTCATTCCAGCTTTGCGTGGCGCCGTAGAAGCAATAAGGAGCCTCGGTTTTTATACCCGGGAATCTCCTGTAGGCATCGAAGACATAGCCCGTCTTTGAGCCTCCGGCTAAGGCGTGTCCCAGTTCATGGGAAAGTATATAAAGAGCGTCGGCTTGGTTTGTAACACCTATGGGGAAGAAATCTATATATGTTCCATGATAATAACCCCAAAAGCCATCCAGGCCGCTGGGATTGTACTTTAGGGGTAGAGACGTGTACGACATACAAACCTTGGAAACATAGCTGCTGTATTTCGAAACCAGTACGCTTCTGGCGTAAACTATGTTCGCATAATATTGAGACGGCCACTCTTTTTCGTTGACTTCGAGGCATGCCGTAGGCGGGGTTCCAATTGAGACCGAAGCCGAACCCGACACTTCCTGTTTTGCAGCATCCTGTGTATCGGCAACAACAGTAAAAGTATCCAAGATGATCGAATCTTTGTACTCACTTCCGGAATATCTTTCACTGTAGGTAAAGGTGTAAGGACTGCTTGGGGATATTGAAGCCGGTACGTCCGTTGGAACCTGTGAAGGACATTTATTTGACGGCCCCGACGTTAGTATTTGGCAATCGTTACTGAAGGTAATATTTGTCAGTACGCTCTTTTTTGCCGTCACAGTAACGGTGTAGGTAATCAGTTGAGGTAAATCGGTGTTCTTGAAGGGCCCCGCGGGGCTGGCCACCTTGTCAACCTGAATATAGGGGTTTGAGCCCAAGCTGGTTAGAGATGTAGGAGGAACAATGTAAGCGCCTGAATTGATTATAAAAAGAATAAAGGCAACAACTACGGGAAAAACCAGTAGGGTTACTATGATCGGCATTCCTATTGATGCCAAGAAGGCTCCGCCCAAAGCTCCAAGGAAAGCCGCAATTCCACTCCCAATACTTGATAAAGATGCCCCCAGAGTCGAAAGCCCGCCGTTCATAATTCCGCCGACAATTCCAACCCCTCCGCCAACCGATAGTGCTATGCCAATGACGGAGTTGGGAAAAACGAGTAAGCCCGCGGCCAGCATTCCGCCTGATATTGCGATGAGATTCTCTTTGATTTTGGGTAAAAGGCCTTTGGCTGCTTTGATAATCTTGTTAATGATCTTTGCGCCAACCATTTCTACTAAAAACGCCCCCACGGTTCCTATTACAGGGGCAAGGGGGCCTGTCCAAGCAAAAGTCGCCGTTATTGCTGCGGCCAGTCCTGTTCCGGTTGCAGCCCCGATTGCCACCTTTGTTCCGGCTGGTGCAACCACTTTTTCAACAACTTCTACCCCAATTTTTTCTGCAGCTTTCTTAACACCAAAATTTATTCCAGTTTTTTCTCCCAACCGGCCTAATATCGGTCCGAAACCAGAACTGATAGCCATCCTTCCAAAAAGTGAGCTTTCGGCAGCAACCCAAGGTGTAGTCTCGACAATTGCAAGTGAAGACAAACCGGACTGCGTGATTTCTGAACTGTAGGTTATAGGCAATGAACCGTCCGTTGGTAGCTTTGAAACATGGTCTTTGAGTCGTTCTCCTATACCCGACAAAATATGAGACCTTATTTCTCGTTCGCCAAAATTTCCTACGTTCTCAAGTAGTAAGCCTTGTTGGTTTAGAGTTTCGAGATGGGGCAAAATTATTTGCTGGTTAAGATCAAAGTCTCTAAAGCCGCCCCCTGGTGTTTCAGAGATCTGGACGGTTACGTTTTCTGGGATTGTAATACCATCAATCTTGGAGACGTCGATAAAATGTTCGACTAATTCAGATTGCGCAGTCTTTTGCTCGACAAATAACCCAATTATATTTTTGAAATCCGTTTGCTTCTCGATATCCGGAACAAGTTTATTTAAAATTTTCGGACTTGCGATAATCTTTTTAGCTAAAGCAATTTGAATAACAGGAGAATTGTCCGTTAATACGTCATAGGTGGTTACAGCAGCCTGTTCACTCGCAATTTGAAGTTCATCCGTTGTTACACCTTTGATATTGGAATTACTTCTAAACCGTTTTGCCGCGTCTTCTATAAACTTCTTGGGATCAGCTTTGGCCTGTTGCTTCAGGCTCTCAACTGCCTGAGTTGCCGCTACCGGATTTTTTTCAACTTTAAAGTAAACCTTTTGGTTTACAAGCGCCCCCCTTATTGCATCGGCTTTTCTTACCTCGTCCAAAACGGCCACTCTTTGTTCTTTGACTGCATCTTCCTGCGTTTTTTTCCGTAAGGATTCCTTTGCCAAGTCTTCTTTTGTTTCTACCACCTTCTCAACATTCTTTTTGGCTTCCCGCGCTGCCGCCTGCTGAGCCTCGGCCCTTTTTTTGCCCTCTTCCTCAAGCGTTTCAAGCTGTTCCTTTGTGGGCCTATTTGCCTTGGGTGCTTCTTCTGCTTCTACTAATTTCTCGACAGCCAACTGGGCCTTTTTAATATTTTCAAAGTCCTTCTCCGATTTTATCTGGACACCTGTGAGTCTATATACAAAACCCATAAATTCTTTCCGGTTATCCCAATTGAATTCACCTGAAGTGTAGGGTTTGTCGGTTGAATAGATGGTGTCTTCGGGGAAGAAGTGGGAAAATGCTTCTCTGATATATTTTACGTTTTCTTTTGAGAGGCTTATGTTTGCCATTTTTATTTAACTTCGTACGGATTCGTGTTTATTTTAATAACCTCCTGGGGTTTTGTGGTAACTATTCTATTCTCTTCCTCTGAGGCAACAACCCTGATTGGAGCATGATGAGGGCCTGCAAAAAATATTCCCTCTCCCACGTTTGCCGCAAGGAGCAGTTGTTTTTCTCCCTGGGAAAGGTAAAAAACTTCCCCTATTTTGTCTATTGCCGCAGGGCTTTGTTTAAGAAGGACCTGTATGGCGCTATTTGTAACAATGGCTTTACCGATATCCTGGCTCAGGAAATCTTCAACATCCTGAGTAATTGTTGTGAGGCCTAAATAGTATTTCCTTGCCCTTTTAACAACGCTCCACAAAAATTGTGCCGTATCGGGGTACTTCATCATCTGCCAGGCCTCTTCGGCGATTAAGATGCGTTTCTTGAGGTCTTTTTTAACCCTTGTCCAAATAAAGTCGAGAATAATAAACATGGCGATCGGCCGAAGCGCGTCCTGCAAATCCTTAACCGAAAAAACCGTGAAGGGATTATTGATGTTGATGTTGGTCTGCTTGTCAAAAATTCCGACAAAAGATCCCCTTACAAACTTTTCAATTCTTGCAGCAAGGTCGAGAGCTTCGGGAGATTCCATCCCGATTAAAGTTTTATACAAATCCTCCATAAGAGGGGGTTCGCGGCTTTGAGTGTCGGGGTCCATTGTTATTCCCTTGTTTCTATATGTCATGACAAAAGCTCGGTCAAGGAGAGCCTCCTGGGTTGGGGTAATTGCCCCCATAATTACTTTTAAAAGTGAATGTAAGGAAAGAATCTTTTGCCCCAGCTGGTTTTCGCCTTCTTCCCTGATTTGTGCCAGATCAAAGGGATTGATTTTAGCCGGAGCGTTGAAGGAGAAGGAAATGTACTCTCCTCCCACGGCGGTGGTTAAGGGTTTATATTCACTTTCGGGGTCAATGACAATTACCTCCGTTCCTGTCATAAGCGACCTTAGGGCTTCAAGTTTTACAAAATACGACTTTCCGGCACCGGAGGTGGCAAATATTGTCATGTTTGCATTTTCAAGACTGAAGCGGTCAAAAATTATGAATGATTCATTCTGGGAATTAATGCCGTAAAGAACTCCGCGGTCGCTCGAAAGCTCCGTTGAGGTTAAAGGAAACGTTGTGGCGACTGAGGTTGTATCCATGTTTCTTGTGATATTAAGCCTATCCATTCCGAAAGGAGCGGTTGAAAGGAAACCCGACTCCTGGTCCAGGAGAGCGTGTTTGCTTACGATTAAGAGCGATCCGAGTTGGGCCTCCACCTGCTTGGTTATATGATTAAGCTCTTCAACCGAATTGGCAGGGATGGTTATGTAAAAACTGAATTCGTAAAATCTTTCGATCCCCTTAACCAGCTGTTCCTGAAGTGTTTGCGCATCTTCAAGTTTAGCCTGAGTTGTAGGATCAACGATTTTGCCGCGTTCGATATCGGTGGACATTTCGGCTTCCATCTCCGCGATTTTGCGCCTCAGGTCGTCAAGAACCGTTTTTCCGTCAACAGGATAGACATAAAAGGAAATATCAAGTGATGTGTCGATATTGACAACCGGTTCAAGCCAACCCGGGGCGACAAATCTGGGGTATCCGCCAACAAAAACCGTACGGAAATAAATATCGTTGATTTTAATGTAATCAAAATCCTCTTCAATGGTTTGGGGAGCAATGGCGTCAAGCAAATTCATGCCCTGGGAAATGGCCAGATTTGGATCGGCGACCTTGGGTTTTACTTCAGGTGCCTGAACCTGGGAGCCGGCATCTGGAACAGCGGAATTTTCCGCGTGATTTACAACTATTGACTCACCTCCTGTATTATTGTTTGGGTTGTTCATGTTCAAGTGTTACCTCCGGTTCTTTTTTGACCGCCGGGTGCTCGGGATTATAAACGGAATGATAAAGGGCAATGAGGTCGGCAGTGCCGAGCTGCTTAAACTTAATTCCCAGCCGACCCGCCTGCCGGATTAGGTGGTCGCGCCTTGGGTAAAGAGTGATTTTTGCTTTTTTAATTACATATGATTTTGTAAAGGGGAGCGGCCCCTCCCGTTTTGCAAGTGCGGCGACGGACTTTCCGACTCCAAGTTCAAGGGGGGAGAGATAAAGCACAACAAAAAACCTTTTTCCGAGAACGTTCTTTTTCTTAACGGATTCCATAATAAAACTTTTGTAACCTTGCATTAGTTTGGCGAGAATGGGTTGAGTAAGCTTTTTTGCCTCTTCGTCCAGGAAACTTAAATAGGAAGACACATCCTTCCTTTGTGTAAGTACGACAATTTGGATGGAGAAGGTTAGGGAGTTAATCATTGCGGCATAGGCTGCGATGACGGCGGCCTGTTCCTTTTCGGACAAAAGACCGAAGTTTAAGGATGTGGATTCCATCACCAGAGCCGCGCCTCCATCCTTGTAAATGACAACATCATTTGTAATATCGGCGATCGGGAGATGTTCCTGGGTGGTAGATGTCAGGGGTTTGTCGGGAGTGCTTAGGAATGGAATTTTTGGCAGTATCATAAGGTTATGTTTGAGCTATCGGCTGCGTATAAAATTGATTCGTCGGTCGGGGGACGGTGCCGGATTCGACATTGGGAAATCCGGGTTCCAGTTTTCGGCCTTCTACCAAAATCGGCGGAATTAATGTTCCGGCCGCCTCAAAACTGACAGGGGAGAATTGGTAACCGTCTTTTTCGGTTGCAATTTCGTATCTACCGCTATCCAATGGCGTGACGATAATAAAGTGCCCGACCTTGTTGCTTCTAAGTGCGCGGACGGGACGTCCCGCCTCGTCCCTTATTTCCATAATAGCCCCTTCAATTATTCTTCTTCCTTCATCAACCACTTGTCCAACCACGACGTTGGGAGTTGTCGGGGGATTAGGCGGAGCGGCATCAACGGAAAAAATAGCCTGTTTTGTTGAAACAATTTCCTCTCCCGCGATAATCGGGGCGACACTTTGAGTAGTCGCCTTGACGATCGGGGCTTCTTTTGCTTTCTCTTCAACTACCAGGTGTGTCATGCCCTGCTGCACGATTTTAACGGGAGCGGCAAAGGGAACATCCATTTCTTTTTTCTTCTCTACGGGTGGAGGGCTAACGGCGGCGGGAGCCGGCACCTGGCCTTTCAAACCCGCAAAAATACCACTGAGGGTTGTCATAAAGCCCTGCTCTGCCGTCTCAAGCTTAGCCAGGGGGCTACTTTGTCTGGTGGTTGTAAGATAAGCCTTAAGAGCGGCTTCCTGTTCCGATGAGGTAGACGCGGGGGGTGCTCCGACTACCTCGTCTTGAAAAACTTTGGCGGTGGAGGCGGTTTTTTTCCAGAAAAACTCGGTGGGACTATATATTGCCCTGAAAAAAGCGAAAATCCATCTCTCCAAAGGACGCTCCTCCAGCGGCACAAAAGCCATGCCTGCGCCCAGAAGAGCAGAAACGACCACAAACGGCCATTTAATAATCCCTATAAGAGGGGAGGAGTAGAAAATAAGGGCAACCAAAAGACCCCCCGCCAGTTCAAAAAACTGTTTAAGGGTCATGTCGCCAACAAGTTTAAATTGGTACGAGGAAACGTTTTGAGGTATAGGATGTTGTTCCATGGGACAGGCTTCTGTTATAAGCCTATTCCGTGAAGTGTCTAATTCAAGAGGAACCCGTTTTCACAGAGGGGTGTTTTTCTAAAAATGCCTCTGGGTGAAAAACGATCTTTCGAGGTGTCATAGAGTTTAGCTACCACTTTTTGTTGAGTTTCAGACCCTTTATTTTTCGGGCTCGTTATTGAAGCCTGATTTTAAGTTAAACCTCCGTCACTTCTGTCCATTGGAGTTCTGACTGATACTGGCGCAGGGTATCTGCACTGAGGGTCGATACCTCTTATTTCTGCATAAACAAAGTGAGGAATTTTTAGGTCGCCAAGGTCTAGCTTTTGTTCCGCGTATCTCTTCTGGCGCGGGCGGTAAGACTCTAATGTTTCTACATAATCATCCAATGTTTTCTTAATATCATCATTTGTGATGACTTCCTTATAGGTAGACATCTTTCTATCTGAAAGGAAAAACTTAAGCCCTCCTTCAGGTTTGAATATAAGTCCGAAGTTCAAGCCATCAATAATATTTGTCTTGTAAACGAGCACAAACCCGATTGAGCTTTCGATTGATGGATCATGTAATTGTAGCTTAATTATCTCCTTCATTTGGCAATGGGCAACAACGGAAAAAGGTTGCCCAGACGAGGATTCGTGGTAGCTGGAAAACTGCCCCTCTCCCTTTCCTGGCCACAAGAAATATAACTTCTTATCCACAGTAGGAGGCTCTAACCCATCGTTAACAGGAGAAATTTTTCCAGATAATTTTTGAGAAAATGAACCGAATGTCTCCAAGAGATCGGCGGGTACACGATCTTCAAAAAACTTCAGTTCTAAGGGCATAATTTTCGCTTTGTAGTCTCGATCTATTCTCGTTGCCTCGTCAGCAAGTTCATATGCACTTTTCACTGCCGCTTCCTTTTCCATCTTGCCCGCGAGTGTATACCCGCTTAGGCACAAAGTCAAGTTATGGGACACTCTTAACACTTGCCACGACCTTTCAAATTTTGCCTTTCTTGTATATAATTTGCCTATGCCCGACAATATGTCACCCGAAAATCCAAATTTTCAAATAGGGGGTGTTACCAGGTTAGTTGCAAACGAGATTTCAGGGCAGGTAGCCAGCGGCTTCTTTCAGCCTGAATCAAAAACTAATACCCCCGACATACGGATGCAACTAACGGGTGAAGAAGAGGACGAGAATGCTAAAAAGGACAAAGACGAACAGGAATATAGAAAAAGGCACCAATACCGTGAGGGACAGACACAGCTTGAAATAATATCCTCGAGTACAGAAAGACACCAGTTGATTGATGCGGAAAGGACTTTCATGAACGGTTTTGAAGACATGTCCCTTCATCCTGACGGTTCCGTCAGTGAATATAGACTTGAAGACGCAATTGCGGTTGTCGGCAACAGAAAGGCGGACATGTCTTACTCAAAACAGGATCTTCTGGATCTTGGTTATCTAAAACAGTTACAAAATCCTCAAACAGGAAAGGTTGAAGAAAGGTTAACGTTTCCCGGTTTTGGATATACCATGAGGATTGAGAACATTGAACAACATAAGAAAATATTAACCCCAGACGGCACCGTTCATCATATAGAAATTGAAGAAATGCCAATACAGGTCTATGTTCCAGGAACTGATGAGCAGAGGGAAGCGCTTCGCAACGATCTTTATCAAGTGCAGTCGGAAATGACAGCCCGAGAAGACTTGGTTAAAAAATTACGTTGGGTTTGGAACCAAACCGAAAATCTTGAAGGTCTGGTCCAGTTTTATTTTATGGGTAGTTTGACTCAGGAATCGATGAACAGCCTCTGTAATGCTGAAGGTAGAACCATTCCGAGCGAACAAAACAATGGTGAAAGAATTGGAGCTCTGACCAGAACAGAAGGCGGAGCTGAATACAGAAAGGGCCATGAATTTGGGGACGCAACAAGTGTAGCACTTCAGTGTTTTGAGATTGCAGCCCTTTCCGAAAAACCGGCAGAGCTGGAAATCTTGCTTAAAAGACCTGGGATAAAATTCTTGTTTAAAGTGTCCGACCAAGAGGTTGACGATCTCTTTCTTGAGCCGGGTCAGAGAGGCGGAAGGCAGTTAAACCCAACTTTGGTTAAATGGATAGGAGAGCCTTGGAATTGGGACAGAACCATTAAAAGCCTAAAGGAGAATGTTAAGAATGAAAACAAAAAAGGACTAAGAGGCCTCCTTACCAAACACGGGAACACCTTAGTTGAATCCAGTTGGAATGATGTGGAAGACATTTTCGAGCAAGTGGAGCGATTTTTGGGAGGCGGAAACGATAGGAAAGTTGTCAGAAGGAATTCACTAGCTCAAAAAGATGCCAGAGACGCTCGTTATATAGCTTGGGCTGAACTTAGGGTAACAGCTATGGCCTCAGATTTGGGAGGCCAGTTGTATCACTACCCCGCAGATAAGTATCTGGATCGTCCTGAAGGTAATTATGTTGCCCATGAAATGGGAGGCATGACCTCATGCGATAGGGTAAAGGTAATCTACCCCAATATCTTTAGAAATATTTATAGATACATAAAAACAGAAAGACGCTCATACGGCCCAGATGGTTCTATTGGAAAATATCCGGATAGATTTACTGTCCCTTATTTTAAAAGTTGGGTTGGTCAAACCGAGCGTGGTAAAAGAACATTCCAAGAGATGAGATGGGGTTATCGTGCGGGACAAGAAGTGGATCTATTAACCGGTAAATTGGTTAACCTACCAGAAGAAAAGGCCTACCGCTTGGGCGAGCTTCCCTGGAGGAGCCTTGGACCTAAAGCATATAATGCCGCGGCACTTGGACCCTTTATTGCAGGTAGAGAGAAAGTTGGGATTTTTCAGAATGTTATGAGAACCGATTTCCAAATCCATGAGCTGAAAGATAAAGCTTTTTTTGAAAAACTTGCCCAGTTCACAGGGATATGCTTTAATCTTCAGACAATTCGCGACGGGAAGCTCAGAGGTGTATATGATGGAGTGAAACCTGTGGCACCAGGGGAAAAATCACATGATGACAAAGTGGACGAAACCGTCAAACCCGGTTTGGTCAGGAATTATAAAAAGAAGTTCTTTACTGCCTTTTGGGATGGAATAAGATCCCTTCCACAATATAGGGAATGGAGGGCAGAGCGGCCCGATGTGGTGGATAGCTTTAATGCTAAATATACGCTATGGCCTATAGAAAGAATTAAATACAGACTGGGACGCATAGGTGTGTTCACGCCTGAGGAAGCGAAGAATTTGCCATCAGAACCTCTAAATAATAAAGATACGAATTACTAGCTCTACCTCCTTCGAACCAAACCCGATATGGTCTCTATCCCCTTTGCCCATCTTTCGGCTCCTGTATGACCTGTTAAAACCCCCGATTCTCTTGCGGATCTGGCAAGACCACCGGCAGTGCCCAGTGTAGCGCCAGCAGCTCCTGCGATTTCCCCAATTCCACTTCCGTAGGCAAACGGCTTGCCGGAGAGGAGGGATTGAATAATGTCGTTAGCTTTTGGAATCAATGTAAAAATGACGAAACTGACAATAACCATCAAAAGGCCGACACCGGCATTTCCGCTGGCACCCAAAAGTGGCGGCCAGGCATTTATGTTTTCGCCTACCGCTTGACCCACAAGACCCAACAACGATCCTGTCGCACCCCCTCCAAAAAGCCATTCGATAACGTTAGACTCTAATCCTATTCGTATGCCCATTGCCACAAAAATATATGAGAATAGTATCAGAGCCCCCGTGACTACGAACACCGCAAGATTTGAAACATAGCTTCTAACCCAGGACCCGAAGCCCAAACTCGGGACAATAGTGCCCAGGGTCAGTTGGATCGGGGCAAGAATTGTAAGGAGTAACACATTTGTAAACGCCCTAAGAAGCCCCCAGAGAATCCTAAATAACATCCAAAGGACAATAATATACATTATAATTGCAGCTATTATTGCCACAATCAAAAGTATTGCCCAAACTCCAGAAGCAATGGCGACACCGACGAAAATCGCAGCTAACATAGCAACAATCGCGGAGCCAATGGCACCAACATTCAACATCAAAAGAAAAATTGAAGCTAGACAAAAAAGCATTAAGTAAAGTACCAACAGACCGAAGGCACCCATTTGTATGTCAAAACCGGCCGGTTGACCCAGGGTCAAAAGGTTGAACCAGACAGTTGCACTGCTGTTGCCATCACCCGAAGCATTAATAATCTGAGTTCCGATCAAACTTACCAATCCGATAGCGACATACATGAGATCAATTAAGAATCCGGCTATGGCGTAGGAGAAGGTTACAAGAATAATGGAAATTGTTATTTTTGGTAGTGCTGATTGTACAGATACCACCGTTTGGGGAGAAAGCTTAACCCTAAACATAATCATGAAAGCAAAAACAATAGCGACGATGACAAACAGCCCAAACGAAACGTTTCTGAAGCCCATCCACATTCCCTGAATAGGCTTAAGTGCGCTGAATCCGACGCCGACTGATTGTGCTTGAACAACGGTAACAACATTGAGTTTGTCAATTTTCTCTTTGACATAAGCTATTCCTGATATTGGACGGTCAGATGCGAATACCAAACTCCAGAAGTTCTGTTGTGGATTGGCCTTTGCGATCACCGGGGCAGGGGCTTGACCTTGGCCCTTTTTGGCGTCAAGCAAGTCTTTTAATTGATCCATACACACGGTGGCGTCTGCAACATTACTGACGAAACACTGTATTAAACCTGAATTTTCGGGACCAGTTACGGAATTAATTAAGAAACTAAATAGGCTATAGACAATCCACTGGACCTGCGCCGCGGCATAGCGTTCTCCAAAGATTTCGCCGGGGTTGCTTGGATCATAAACTTTTCCATACCACTGTTGGAAAGACTGGTTGTACCAAGTGGTGTCAGCCTTGGCAGTAGATAAATTTGGAGCAAAAGAGAAAAATACGGTTAATCCAAGTAGAAACGAAACGAGCAGCTTTTTCATTACAAATCAGTTTAGCACACCGAGATATTTTTTCACTAGTGACTGTGAGCCACGCCCCAAACGCAGGAGTTATGGCTACTTCCACCTGAACTGACCTTCTCACACACATCTCCTCCCGGGCAGGCTGCACTCGCACCGCCTCCTGTTGCACAACTGCCCGTCAGGGTAGCGCATGTGTAGGTGGAATTATATGCAGTTCCAAATTCCCAAACTCTGATTGCGGTTTCGTAATCACTTCCGTCCCATGAACAATTACTAGACCCACCAAACCCGGCGTTAAGGGGAATCCCATAACAGGTTCTTCCGGAAAAGGCGCCCGAGCCGTTTTGGCTTTGATTTAAATCCTTTGCAAGAGCAAATACGGCATCCATCAGGTTACAAGGACTTGGCACCCTATCGGGGTCAACGACCTTGACGGCATCTTTTATTTTGTTCCAATAGGCTTCGAAAAACGGAACCACACCGGTTGAAGGGAATGTATCGGGTGAACAATTTGGCATTGATTCGCAACCAGTACTCCATTTCTTAACGTTTTCCTCAGTCCATTCATATTTTGCACTGCTGCCACCATTGAACGCGCCCTCTCCAAACATAACCCCCAAAATAAGTCCAGGGGGAACATCATAATTTTGAGATGCCGCCTCAACAATGCTTACCAGGGTTGGGAGACTTGACAAATTTGCCGAGCCAACCATCCCGAGGGTGCCTAATTTGCAGTCACCGCTTGCCGGCGGAAGTGTTGGTAGCGACCCGTCTCCGCTACAGGACGCCTCGCTTTCACCGAAGGAGATTGGTTCACCAAAGCCCTTGGGTCTAAGCGCAGTCTGGATCCCTTTTAGAAAATACTCCGAGATGCCACCAATGTGAGGGAGTTTTAGATCCGTGTTTTGTTGGCTTATACCAAGACCTGTATATGTAATATTGGTTGATCCCGGGATATCCTTTATTTGTCCCATGCCTCCGGTGGTATTAGTTTTGGGGAAAATCTTTTTGAAGATTGACTGCGGTCCTGCAACCAGCTGAGACCAGATATCCTCAACTTTTGGCGTGCTTGAAGTGGTCGAAAGTGCGATATAAATATCTTTTGTACAGGTTTGGACAGGAGGCCTTGGTCCGGGTATGCTGCAACAATACCTTCCCACTGGGCAGGTTCCTGTGCCGGCTGTTCCGCCTTCGGCGTTACACAGATTTTGGTTGGGGAAACATGACCCCGAACATGTTGGGATTGAATCAAATTCACAAGAGAATTTAACCTCATAGTGCAGATTCCCTGTGAGCTGGGTAGCAAACAAATCATCACCCTTGTTGGATCTAACATCAACACTGGTACAGGCCGCGGGTGGGGCAACGTTGGTAGGAGAACCAGTTTTATTTCCCTGTTCGCTGCTACTCACAAAAGTGTCCTGGAGGGCACTTGCCAGTTCGGTCGACTCCTGCATATGAGAAAAGAACAGCGTGGAGGGGGTTTGGTTTGAAAAGGTTATGTCACTGACCGCAACATCATCGTCAACGACTCCCGTGGCAGAAGACGCTTCATCGATTATGACCTGCCCTTTTAGATCCTCGGTTGAAGAAAGGGGAACATAGGAATAAAGGTCGGCATATTTATTAGGGACCAGAATATTGTCGAAGCAAACAACTTTGTTTATGACTGGTATTAGTACGCAAGTATTACCCCTCCACTCATAATAGGCTTTTGTGTATAAATCCTCAGTTGCAAAAGGTTTGCCGTCTTCGTCACTCCAGGGAAGCGGCGGAATTCTTTTGTTCCAAGGCTCACCGATATATGTTTCAATGACATCTCTTGCTACACCTGGGAAAAATGGTGCCAGTTTGTCAACCATCATGCCTATCCATCTACTCCACCAACCAAGATCATCGCTCCATCCGTCATCTCCGCCCTGAGATTTCAACCTGAAAACCCTCCCTTTGGCTCTGGTATCATTTCCTTCATAGCACTCCCCAGGTGTAAAAGAACCCAAACCGGTAATATCACCAATAATTCCCAAGTTGCTATCACCGCAGACGGCAATTTGGTTGTGATTGTCGGAGTCGACGTTGCCAATTGTCTCAATTCTTTGTGCATCTAAAATTGCCCCTGGCAGCAGTTTATTTAGAGGCCCCGAAAGGTTAACCAGGTTGTAATCTGTCGTCTTTGAAGTTCCGTCCTCTGCGCGGTTTATGATACCGTTAAGGTACCAGCTGACATACCCGTTAACTTTATCGGCATCATCAAGAGGCGGATCAGAACCGTTTCTGGTCTGGGAATTTGGAACATTTTCTGTATTTCCCATGAAGGGTAAATTGGCGCCCGACAGGTCGATTGTTAATCTTTTATCTATTATTTCCTCGTATTTACAAGTAACTTTGGTTCCATTGTCAGTACAAGTTCCTCCTCCGGGATATTCTTCTTTAATCGTGTCGTGAAAGATCAATTCGTTCCCACAGAATTTTGCGGTTGAATCCATTTCTGTTTGGCAAGGACTTGCCTGATATGGCCGTAGGGAATGAAATTCGGGGTCTCCGACATCACTGCAACTATTTATGTTGGGAGGAATTTGTGCATTTGCAGTTCCAATTCCCAATTTCAGATTCCTTATTTGTGGAAAAGCACCAACAAATAAAACTCCTGCTAAGAGGATCCTGAGCATTTTAGGAGTTGACAGTCTCATTCGATTTCATTATATCCCAATCATTCATGCTGCATGAAGATACTAAATGGAAATTTTAAATTCGGTTACGTCCACACCAAGAATATTGGAGATGAGAATCATGATTAGGTAGGAAACGAGTATGATAAAAAGGCCCGCGATTGCGGATGTTAGTGTCTTTTTGGCGCTCTCGACAGCCTTAGGGTCGCCGCCAGAGGTTATAAACTTGAAACCGCCTACAAGCAAAAGAATAAAAAGAACAATTCCTGCAAAACCAAGAGCGTAGCTTACAATGTTTTTAAAAAGGAGCCCCAAATCGGCTATTGTTGCAACCATGTGTAATTAATTCTAGTCCACACAAAATAAATCGGCAAGAAGAGGTTTGAAACTAAACTGTGGGAATCGCCAAAGAGAAAATGTCTACATTGAAGAAGACCTTGATCAAAGCTACAATTGCCCAAGCAGCAAACACAATTACAAGACCAACTAAAGCCGCCGTAATTTGATTCCTCGCACCTTCTGTCTGAGCCTTATCTCCACCTGAGGCAATCCACCTAATTCCGCCTATGACAAGAATGAAGAAGAAGACTAAGGCGGCTACAACCACAATAAGCTTAATAAGTCCCGAGACGATCACCGGGATTGTAAGCTGGCCCAAATTATACCACTGACTGCCCCTATCGGGCTGTAATTGTATCGAATCTGCAAGCAATTTCTGCATGTAAGTATATTATTGAATTATTAGTTTACTGATGTCAAGTGTCAGTTGATTTAGCCGCCAAGAGTCGGCAGAGTGAGTTCGAGTAACTTCAGACCAAAGAATGTGTTTAATATCTGAATTATTGCAAAAACCGCAAAAAGAATAATAAGCCCGATTAAAGCATTCCCAACCTTCCCTCTTGCGCTTTCCACCGCTTGTTTATCCCCGCCGGACGAAATCCATTGGATAGCGCCGGTTATAAGCATGAAGAAAAAAACAATAACCCCGATAACAAATCCCAAAATGATGGTTGCAGGAACAACCTTTTGCAAAAAAGTTACTCCGGCATTTCCGGAAGTACCTACCGGGGGATTTCCCAATATAGGATTTGTTATAGAGCCTCCGGTATCTCCGCCACCGCCCGGATCCGGTATTATGACTGCAATTAAGTTTCTCAACATATTATGGGCACGTCCCTAGCGGCTTACATAAAAGTTTGGCAATATTCAATATACCATTGATTCCCAAGAAATAAGCCACTATTTCAATAATGAATAATGCGGCAATGACAACGACTAACCCGATAATTCCATTTGTTATTTTTTTCCTTGCGGATTCTAGAGCCTGTTTGTCTCCCCCCGAGCTAATTATACTGATAGCCCCGGTTATTATGCTAAAAACAGCCCAGATAACGGCAATGACAGTTAATAGAGCAACAACACCCGAGATAAAGTCGGCAAAAAGGGTAATTGGCTCAGGTCCAGGCCGACCCAACTTGCCGATTCCTTCGAGACCCGAGTTCGGAAAAAGGTTAATATCAGACAAAAGCTTTGCCATTATAGTGTAGGGATTGTGGGTCTAATAATAAAATCCCACTGACCGAAAATAAGTTGTCCGAATATAGCTGCCAGAACAAATGCTCCGGCGGCAAAAGCTAACCCCAAGGCTGTCTGCGAAATTTTAGACCAAGCCCCTGCAACTTTTTTGGGGTCATCCCCCGCGGACATAAAAGCATACCCGGCCATAATAAAATTAAATAAGGCATAGATTCCGGCGCCGATAATTAGAATCCATATCACGTACTGTATTAAAGTTCCAATGGCTTTCCCGGGACTATCGTCGTATTTCCCCAGACCGGCGGGGGGAGGTATTGTCCCGAAGGGATTGATGACTGCTAGCAATTTTGTCATTTAGAAAATCAAATCTGATATACCCAAAAGTTCACCTATCAATTTTACTATCCAATATGATGTAAATACAATAACAAAGCCGATTACCGCCGAAGTGATAGTTTTTTTGGCTGCCTCGGCTTTTTGAGGATTACTTTCCCCGGCAGAGCTAATCATGCCGATACCCCCCATAATAAAAAAGAAAAGCAGGATCAACCCGGAAATAACGAAGACAGCGTTTAAGAAAAGCGTAACTACCCCTGCGGTCCCCGTGAGGTCCTTACTTGCTGGATTAAAAATTCCCGGAATATTGTCAAAAAGAGTGTCGCCGATGTTCATTTATTAAAATATCTGCCCAAAGAGCGTATTCTCGATTCCAAAAACTTGTCCAAATAGTTGAACTATAAAATACGCAAAGATAATTACCACAAAGCCGATTAACGCGTTTGTTATCTTGGCCTGTGCCGATTGCATTGCCTTGGGGTCCCCCCGCGAAGTCATCATCTGTAGGCCCCCCATGACCAGGTAAACCAAGAGGGCAATTCCTGCAGCACCAAAAACATATGGCAGCGCATTTCCGATTAGACCGGCAATGTCAGCCGGGATTTTGTTCCCTAAGGCACTTGCTTGAATTTCTTCCAGGTTTTGAGCTAATAACATAAATTGTTAAACTACGGGGTTGCCCCGAAACCGAACTGATCTAATCCCAGTATATCAATTCCAATAAATTTAAGTACAAATATCGAAAGCACCAAAAGAATAAGACCCGAGATCGCAGAAGTCAAAAGTTCTTGTCCTGCCTTGAGCCGCTCGGGGCTTCCGGACGCGGTCATAATCATAAATCCTGCATAGAGAATCAGGAGAAAGGCAATCCCGCCCCCGATCCCGACAGCCCACTTTAATATATCCGACAAGAAGGCCTCTGGAGAGTCAAGAACGCGGATGCAGCCGATGGCAGTGTTAATCCCGTTTTCGTTTTCAGCGCATTTAACACCACCAGTAACCGGTGTGGTTGGATCTGGACGACAGGTACACTCGCACAAAGCAGAAGAAGCGCATGTTGGATGATATCCCTCATCACAGTTGTCTAGTCTTTGTATGCACTGGTCTGTAAGAATCGGGTTGCAATCACAAGTGCCTTGGGCGCGGCTGTTTTTCGGAGCGATGAAAAAGAAGATGGAGATAAAAAACAAAACCACAAATAATATTCTTTTCATTACCATTACATTCTAGAACAATTGATAAAAAACTAAAAGACACAGGCTGGTATAATGATTAGCATATGCATTTCAAATTCAAATTATTGCTGATTATATTATTGTTCCCCGTTTTATTCTTGTTACAAGATACAAGACACAGGATACGAGTTAGTGCCCAAGAATGTCCCGCAACCGATTATCAATGTCAGATTGACGCAATTCAAAGAAGCATCGACGCTATTTCCCCGGCACAGCAAAAAAACAAGGAAGATTTGGCAGCGCTTAATAAGCAAATTGTCGATTTAAATTCCAAAATTACCAAATTGACCTCTCAACTTAAAGTTTTAGAAAATCAAATTTTGGGAAGGGAAGAAGACTTGGCTTTTACAAAGGAAATCTTTGATGAAAAAGCCAAGGAGCACTATACGTTTTTAAGGCTCTATGATCCTATTACTCCGTTTCTTTTTTCGGATACGGCATCACAGGCCTTTCAAGAAATAACCCTCAGGCAAAGAGCCGCCGATCAGGACAGAAAAACGATGGAAGATTATGCCACCGATTTGTCCGGTTTAAATACCGACAAAGAAAATCTTACAAAAAACAAGGCAAGTCTTTCTTCCCTTCAATCGCAAGTATCAGACAAGCAAAAATTCTTGGCGGGTGAGGTAGCAAAGGTGGAGAGCTACCTTTCGACTTTATCCGTAAAACAGAACGAGCTGGCAGCCCTTAAGGCGGGAGGTTTTTCAACAACAGTCGGTGACGTTCCCGCGTCAGTTGAACCTTGTAGTGGAAAGCCGGGTGCCGGAAATTTTTGTGATCCGGGTTTCCGTCCTGCTTTTGCGGCATTCTCGTACGGAGCCCCGCACAGAAAAGGTATGAGTCAGTACGGTGCTTACGGCCGGGCGAAAAGCGGCCAGAATGTCGAAACTATTCTTCATGCCTACTATGGGGGGATTGAAATCAAAAAGGATTACTCAACAGACATCAATATTACGGTTCAGGGCTACGGACCTGTCAATATAGAAACCTATGTAAAGCGTATTTACGAAATGCCAGCAAGTTGGACCGCTAATGATTCGGCTGCGCTTAAAGCCCAAGCCGTAGCCGCCAGAAGCTATGCATTGGCCTACACAAATAACGGAGCCAGTTCCATTTGCGCAACAGAATCGTGTCAGGTTTATAAACCTGTGAATAAGGGCGGCGCTTGGGATGCGGCAGTAGACGCAACAAAGGGGTGGGTTCTGGTTTCGGCAGGAAAGCCATTTTCAGCATGGTATGCATCAACCGCCGGGGGCTATACATTTGGTTATTCAGCTCAAGGCTACACAACCCCTAACCTTTGGGACACGCCGGGAGGACAAGGTGGTTGGCCGAATAACGCGTACGAGATTGCAGGAGGTTCGCCCTGGTTTTACAAGGGGTGGTATAAGGACAGAAGTGGAGCGTCGTGTGGTCGGAGTAATCCCTGGTTGACATCAACCGAGATGGCGGACATTTTAAATGCCTGGAGAGTGTTATATGACGGAGCCGGAGGAGACGTATCCAGGATAGTTCCCGTGTCATGCTGGGGAGGAAACCCGTATAGCACTTCTGAGTTAGCTGCAATCGGTGGCTTTACAAATGTCACCTCCGTCAACACTGCTGTTTACGGAAGTAACGGATCTACGCTCAATATTACTTTTCAAACAAACAACGGGTCCAAGACAATCCCCGGTGACCAACTCAAAAAAGCCTTTAATTTGCGCGCACCAGGGTACGTTGGTGTTAAATCCTCACTTTTCAATATTGAGAAGCTTTAAGATGGTATAATCATCCTAGAATGCCGGATGTATTTGTTTCCCCCGACAGACAGACTCATAAAGGTACCCCTTCCCCCCAAAAAAATTTAACCGAGGAAGGTACGAAGAAACTTTTTTCCTCATTTAATCTTTACCCAAGTGGTATTGATTTTGAAACCAGGGAGGATAAGGAAAAAATAATTTTGATGCTTCGGCAACACCCTGTGGTTAATGTCAAATGGATTTTTACCACCCTTTTGCTTCTCACTGGCCCGACATTCCTAAGTATTTTTGGAATTTTTTCACTCCTTCCGGAGGGTTTTTCACTCGTAATTACACTCGCCTGGTATCTGGTAACGAGCGCCTATGCAATTGAAGGTTTTCTAAACTGGTACTTTAATGTTTATTTTGTGACAACAGAAGAAATAATTGATGTTGATTTTTTTAATTTACTTGGTAAAAGAGTGTCGGTGGCCGATCTTGACAAAATTCAAGATGTGAGCTATTCGACTCATGGTGTCCTCGGAACGGTTCTTAACTTTGGAGATGTTCAAATCCAAACAGCCGCGGAAATAACCGAATTCAGATTTGAATCTGTTCCAAGCCCCGAAAGGGTGGCAAAATTTTTGGATGATTTAATAGATAAGTATTAAAAATGGAAAACATATTAACCACAGGCTTTGATATATGGATTTTAATTAAAGCACTTGCTTTAATTATTCTAGGGATGTACCTTGTTTTTGCCTTTGTGATTACACGGCAGGTAAAGCTCATGACGAGCACTTTGCGTTTAGGTTTTGACGGACCTGCCAAGATTTTGTCATACCTTCATTTGGTTTTTGCAGTTTTAGTATTTTTGGCTGCTCTTGTCATACTTTAATAAATGTTGAGAATAACCAGCGCAAAAGTAACGGCCGCTCCAGGAGCTTCGGGGTGGGCACAGGTGCATGAGTTTACGCCGGAGGACGTCGAACAAAAAAGTGCCCGGGGACAGCTCATTGCCGTTATTGGCACAGACAAAGTAGAAGAAGGGATCGGTACGATTGCTTCAGGTAGAGAAATAATTGGCCGGCTTCATGAAGAATATTACGGTCCGACCGAAGGAAAACCGTTTGACCTATTGAGAAATTCCACACAAAAAGTTGCTGAAGAGTTTGGGGAAGGCCGGGGAAATGTAGAAATTGCCGCCTGCGTGTTTGTCGGAGGGGTAATCTATTCCGCGGCTTCGGGCGGAGCGGAGGTATTGATTTGCAGGGACGGGGCTCTCGCCACAATTCTGGCGAGTGACGGAGCCGTCATTACAGCTTCAGGATACCCGAAAGTGGGGGACTTCATGCTTCTTGCAACCAAAGCCTTTTTTCAAAAAATCCCCATCGATATAATCAGGACCGTTCTTTCAGGTGGAAGTCCGGAGGAGGCGGCGGAAACGTTGAACCCCTTGATACATGTTGAGGGTGTGAATGGGAATCTTGGGGCCGTAGTTATGAAATTTAATAATGAAGACGCCCCGCCTATTTTTCAGGAACCCATCAAGCCAGAAACCCAAAGCGAAAAACCCCGGATTTTACCCAAAGACAGTTCGATGAATCTTATTAAACAAAAAGCGGCGGTTCTATTTAATAAATTTAGAGGAAGGATTCCCAAAAGAAGTATTTATATCAAGCCCGGAATGAGGGATGAGGTTACCTCTCAAAGCAAAAAGATGACTTTTTCAGTTGGAGTAATTTTGTTGGTAATCCTCATTGTAAGCATAGGATTTGGCATAAGGCAGAAAGGTATCAATGACCTGAAAAAGAAATACCAAGGAATTCTTCAAATAGCCCAGAGTGAAGTCGATGAGGCAATCGCTCTTGCCAGCGTGAGCCCAGATAGATCGCGCGAACTCTTTTTAGACAGTGAACAAAAACTGAAAGAAATTCAAAATCTTAAAGTTACTGATCCGAAAGTTGCCGATTTGCAGAAAAAAATAGAAGAAAGTAAGGGAGCCATTCTGGGGGAATACGAGGCGGCGCCAACGCTTTTCCTTGATTTAAGTTTACTTTCATCGGGGTTTACGGGAGACACCGTTTCAGCTTCGGGGGGAAACGTCTACATACTGGATAAACAAGGAAAAAGAGTGGTCAGTGTTGCCATAGATTCCAAAAAAAGCAAGGTGGTGGCAGGTCCATCCGTAATAGATAGCGTAACGATTTACAGATACACCGGGCAAGCGGGGGATGCATTCGGTCCCCAGCAAAAATGGCTTTCAACGTCCACCACTGCAAACTTCTCGGGTGTAACAGGTTGGGGAATGGATGGGGCGATATATGTTTTATTCCCTAATACGAAAATTCTCAAATACAGCTTGGGCTCTCCCCAGAGCTTTTCGATTTCGGGGATTTTGCCCGAAATCGGTAATGTTGATGCAATTTACGCAGATCCGGATAACGTTTATATTTACCTACTGGACAAGGCCGGAAAACGGGTTGTTGTAATAGACAAAAAAGGGAGTTACAAAGCCCAATATACAAATGATCAAATTGCGGAGGCGAAAAGTCTAGTCGTTTCCGAAGCACAAAAAGAGATAATACTTCTTACGGGGGATAAACTTCTCTCAATCGAGATTAAGCACCTCTGATGTAAAACACCTCTTGGTGGAGACGGCGGGAATCGAACCCGCGTCCGAAAACGCTTCCTGCAAAACTTCTACAAGCTTATTGAATTTTTGTGATTTCCTTCAGGTTTAAGCCAATTCACAGGCAGCCCGAAGTAAGATTTATTTGGCTTAGATGGCAACCTTTAAATCATAAAGTTGACATAGCATCCCGGATTGGTTTACACCCTTTTGATTCAACCGAGAATCGAATCTAAGGACGTCAGTTAAGCGTACGCGACTGCGTAGTTAGCTGAAGCTGGCTTATTGAATAAGTTAGCTTTTGTTTTTTGATTCTTGTTTAACGAGTACTAATCAAACTCGGCTTGCAGTATTGTAAAGAGCTTTCCGTCGAAACCGATCGTCCCCGACTTAAATCGAACCTTTCAACACTTTTTCTATGTCTCGGTTTATGTCGCGGCGCTTAAGAGTCTCCTTCTTTTCGAACTTGCGCTTGGCCTTCCCAAGCTCAAGGTAGAGCTTAATTAAGCGGCCTTTATTATACACCCGAACAGGCACGATTTGCAACTTTTTCTGCTTTATTTTCGTAATCAGGGAAAGAATTTCACCCCGATGCAGAAGAAGCTTTCTAATGCGTGTTGAATCATATTTTTGGACCCCTTCCGCAGGGATATTTGCGTTAATAAGATAGGCTTCATCTCCCAATATCCGTACAGCCGACTGGGATATATCGGCTCTTCCCTCACGCACCGATTTAGCCTCGGCTCCAAGCAGAGAGATGCCAGCCTCGACTCCTTCGCCCGTCAGTTCATACTCGAACCTCGCCTTTTTATTAAAAATCTTCATATACTTATATTGTAGCGCAAATGAACCTGCTGGATCTCGTTTTTCCTAAAACTTGCCTCGGATGTGGGAACTGGGGAAAATATTTATGTACGGATTGTTTAGGTAAGCTTAAAATCCTCAAGCCCGTTTGCCCTTATTGCGAAAACTGGTCAGCCGACGGGTCTACCCACGAAAAGTGCCGTATGGTTTATGGTTTGGACGGACTTACGTCAATCTGGGATTACGAGGGGGCTATAAAAAAAGCAATCCTGGCATTGAAATACAAATATTCAACAGAAGTTGGAAAAGAGTTGACAAACGCTTTCATCCGGGAGCTTGAGGAAGTAACCCCACTTGTTAAGGGGATTTTGGTGCCCATTCCGATTCACTGGCACAGGGAAAATGTAAGGGGTTTTAATCAATCGGAGGAAATCGGAGAAGAGGTAGCAAGGCAGATGGATTGGAAGTTTGTTTCTGATTTTTTAGTCAAGGTCAGATCCACATCTTCTCAAGTCGAGTTACCGGTAGAGAAGAGAAAACAAAATCTGAAAGGCGTTTTTGTTATGAATTTCAAATTACCAATTCCCGGTTCAGTTATTCTTTTCGATGATGTTTTTACCACAGGCTCGACTCTTAGAGAAGCCGCAAAAGTTCTGAAAAGAGCCGGGGTAGAGAAGGTTTGGGGTTTAACTATCGCGAAGTAGATTTTCTTCCGGAAATTAAGTCTTTTAACTTGGGGTCGGTTGGCAAAGATTCACCATTCAATCGTCTTATAAAGGCTTCTCTACCAGCCTCGTCTTGGTTATCGAAACCGTACATAAACGAGTTAACAAGTCTATTGTGAGGTGAAATTTTTTGCCTTTTACTGAGATCTTTTATTATTCCGCTAATGCGTTCAGGGATTGACATAGTTTATGTTAACACCTTGTGTCAAATCTGGCGGTGGGTACAGGGGTCGAACCTGTTAGGGCTTGCGCCCACGAGTTTTCAAGACTCGCGCATTACCGTCCTGCCCACCCACCGTGGCGGAGGATGAGGGGTTTAGCAAACCTTTGCCTTAGCCGCTCGGCATATCCTCCATTTAGGCACTGCAATTATAGCAGGTTTTGAGGTATACTATGCGTAGTATGGATCCTGCCGATAGTGAGAAATCTGAGAGTCAAAGCACATTAAATAACGAGCCGCAGGCAGTTGTTGTCAGGCGTGAGCCGGAGCGGGACCTGGTTACCTGGACCGCTTCCGCAAGGCCATTTAAAAGACGGGATAGGCAGTTTTATGTTACAACCTTTGCCGTAGCAGGAATTGTCAGCCTCGTTCTTTTCCTGGCCGAGGGAATAATGCCTGTCATCTTAATTATTTCCCTGGTATTTTTGTACTACGTTCTTTCGACAGTTCAACCGGAAGATGTCGATTACAAAATAACCACGAAGGGAGTGAAGATTGCGGGCAAGCTCACCGAGTGGCAGTATCTAAACCGTTACTGGTTTGCCAAAAGGTTTGACAACGAGTTGCTGGTGGTAGACACGGTTTTGCTTCCGGGTAGAATGGAATTTATGATAACACCCGAAGTAAAGGAGAAGATCAAAAAAGAGGTTTCCACCTATATTCCCTACGAAGAGGTTTCTCCTACCGCTTTGGATAAAGTTACAAGCTGGTTTGCGGCCAAGTTGCCAGGAAATAAATAATTAAGCAAGCACCCGTAGCTTAACGGATAGAGTAGGGGCTTGCGGAGCCCTTGATGACAGTTCAATTCTGTCCGGGTGCACACGGGGGGAAATTGGAGGGTTCGCATAGCGGCCAATTGCACGAGTTTCGAAAACTCGAGGGAGTGATCCCTACACAGGTTCAAATCCTGTACCCTCCGCCCTGAGAAGGACCGATTCCCGCCCAGTCAAAAAAATGATCAATAGTAAAAACAATCAACAGATAACGATAGGGGGAGCGGTGGTTTTTAGAGATAACCGTGGGAAACGCCAGTTCTTGCTGGTAAAAACAAAGGAAGAAGGAGACTGGGAAATTCCAAAGGTTATTGTAAGAAAGGGCGAATCGTCGGTGCGGTCAGTAATCAGGCTTACGGGGGAACAGGGAGGAATGTCAACCAGAGTACTGGAAGAGGTAGGAAGGGCTACAGGAACAACAATATTAAATAATAAATCTCTTCCTCAGAAATACTACTACTACCTCATGCTTCAAAAAGGCGGGTCGAGCGAACTTATCGGATTTGCCGAATTTAAGTGGTTGGAATACGCTGAAGCGGTTAAAAAAGTACCTCTCAAAAGAGAAAAAGATATGTTCAGATTGGCCCGCGAGGTTTTAAAACAGTGGGAAAAAACGCACAAAGTCAAACTTTATTGATAACCCGTGAATTTTCTTCGGGCGGGGTTGTCTTTAAGGGCGACGAGTGGTTAATAACCAAATCTTCGAAAAGCAAACTATACCCGGAAGCGTATTGGCGGTTGCCTAAAGGTTGGATTGACAATGTTACGCCCGAAATTCCTGGACCGATGGCTAGCGGAAAGGTAAAAGCCGACGAGCAGTCTCTGCAAAAAAGCGCCCTGCGGGAAGTGAGTGAAGAGGGAGGGGTGGAGGCTGTAATTATCAAGAAGATCGGAACCGAAAAATATTTTTTTAACACACCGGATAGAGGTAAAATTTTAAAGTTCGTTACATTTTATTTGATGGAATATGTTCGGGATTTACCCGAAGGCCATGACGATGAAACGTCCGAAACTGCATGGCTGCCATTTGATAAAGCCTATAAAACGCTCTCTTTTCCGGGTGAAAAGCGAATACTCAAAAAGGCTAAAGAGATCTTGCCCCCGTAGCTCAACGGATAGAGTAGGAGTTTCCGGAACTTCTGATAGGTGTTCAATTCACCTCGGGGGCACAAAAACAAGTGACTGTCCAAATACTTACGATTTTTTACACGGTAAATCAAAACTTGAAATGGCTTTTCTACCCTGCGTAATGAGCGTGAAACGCTTGAGAGAGACAAATCTAAAGCATTCTTAATAAGTGCATACGGCTTTGATGTTCAAAACCGGTTTGACGGATGAAGAAAAAGAGAGTTTGCTATCCAAGAGTAAAAAATAACCCTTAGACATCTTTGGTATAATAGCTTCACAAGGAGAGGTCGCATAGTGGCCTAGTGCGCTCGATTGGAAATCGGGTATAACCGCAAGGTTATCGAGGGTTCAAATCCCTCCCTCTCCGCTTGAGGGTAATTTTTTTAAACTCCTGGTTTGGAAAAGCAGAAAAACCGTTTTTTGATTTTGTCAAAAAAGAGTCTTCAAAAACGGATATTTTTTGTTTTATGGAGGTTTCCCCGGCTTTATATTCCAACCTTTCATCCATTCTGAAAAAATTCAATGGCTTATATCAAAAAGGACATTATATTAAAACATTTGGAGTTTCATGCGGTCAGGCAATTTTTTTGGCGAAGAGAGTAAAAAACGGCAAAACCGGCAAGGTTTTGATATACCGTCAGTCAATCCGGGACCTTGGTTTTATGCAATTTGCCGAACTTGTAATCGGGAAAAAGAAACTCTGGTTGGGAAGTGTTCATGGGAAAACACTACCGGGGGATAAGCTTGATACGCCCACCCGCATTAAACAATCCGAAATAATTATTAACTTCTTTGCAGGCAAAAGAGGGTTAAAAATGATTGGCGGAGATTTTAATTTAATGCCCGACACAAAGAGTATAAAAATGATTGAGGAGACCGGATACAGAAATTTAACCAGAGACTTTAATATTCGAGAGACGAGAAACCGTTTATGTTGGCAACAGTTTCCGCGAGATAAAAGACAGCATTTTGCCGATTACGTTTTTGTCTCAAGTGAGATAAAAGTTAAGAAGTTTGAGGTGCCACATAACGAGATTTCTGATCATTTGCCTCAGATTTTAGATTTTGAGATTTAGCTTCATCTTTTATTCGGGTGTGGATGATATAATCGGGGTAGTATGCCTGAAAATCAAATCGATGAGATAAAAGCAAGAACGGATATAGTTGCAATTATCGGGGAGAGAATCCAGCTTAAAAAAGCAGGCAGAAATTTTAAGGCAATTTGTCCCTTCCATGGAGAAAAAACCCCGTCTTTCATGGTTTCTCCGGAGCTTCAAATTTTCAAATGTTTTGGTTGTGATGCCAAGGGCGACGTCTTTTCCTTTTTGGAACAATATGACGGGATGGAATTTCCTGAGGCTTTAAAATATCTCGCGGATAAAGCAGGAATTAAACTAGAAAGAACAAATTTCGGACAGTCTTCGGAAAAAGAAAAGCTTATTGAGATAAATTCCCAGGTTGTACGTTTTTATAATTATTTACTCCTCGAACACCCGGTTGGGGCGAAGGCACTTAAGTATTTGAAAGAAGAGAGGGGCTTGAAAAAGGAGACGATAGAAGAATTTAAGTTGGGTTTTTCCCCAGAAAGTTCTTACGCTTTAAAAAAATTTCTCGTTGACAAGAAAAAATTTTTGCCCGTTGACATAGAGAAAGTCGGGGTGGGCATTGCACGGGGGCGGGATCTTTATGACAGGTTCAACGGCAGAGTCATTTTCCCTCTCTTTGACCACAGGGGCAACCCAATCGGCTTTGCGGGTAGGGTTTTACCTTGGGATAAACGGGAAACGGGAAAGTACATAAATTCACCCGAAACGCCGCTTTATCATAAAAGCAGCGTCCTTTATGGGTTGAATCTGACTCGGGGACAAATCAAAAAGAAAAAAGTTGCGATTGTCGTTGAGGGGGAGCTGGATTTGATTTCTTCATGGCAGGCGGGAATTAAAAATGTTGTTGCAATTAAGGGTTCGGCCCTGACGGAGGAACAAGTAAAGCTTCTGTCGCGGTTTGCCCAGAAATTCATTCTGGCTCTTGATAGCGACGTGGCGGGGGATGCGGCCGCACGGCGCGGAATTAAGGTTGCCGGGGACACGGGCGTTGAAGTAAAGATTGCGGGAATAACGGGATTTAAAGATCCGGATGAAGCGGCCAGGGGGAACATCGAAAGTTACAAAAAGGATCTGATAAGTGCAGTGGGAGTCTATGATTATTTTATCGACTCCGTTTTTGCAAGGATTAACCCCGAAAGCGGGTCCGGTAAATCCAAAATTTCAAAGGAGATAATCCCGATTTTAGGGGAGATCGGAGACAAGATAGTTCAGTCACACTACGCGAACGTTGTAGCCAGAAAACTTGGTGTACCTTTGGAAGCTGTTTTGGAGGAGCTTGCCAAGATATCGGACAAAAATCCGGTAAGTCCCCAACCCCCCCCATCATTTAAAATGACAGAGGGCTCTGTCCGGCGCGAGCTACTTGAGGAAAGGTTTTTGACGATGGCATTTCAATCCGATCCCAAGATACTTCTTTCCCAAAAGACGGCAGGACTTATCACCCTACCTCTAAATAAAAGGCTTGTGGAAGAATATGCCAAATTTGATTCCGGAAAAGACTTCGATGTAACAAAATTTGGTGAAAGTCTGCCCGCGGAGCTTTTTGACAAATACATACTGTAAAAGAAAAATTAAAACTTTTGGCATCTCAAATGAGGGAGACGGAAGAAAAAGGCGAAGCCGATAAGCTTCTTAAAGCTCAAAATGAATTTAACAAACTCGCCAAATCACTTTCCGGCTATGAAGAAGAAAGAGGGGGAGGTTTGATTCTGAATGAAGATGACAGGTAGCAGGTCGGGTATTACATAAAATGATTCGAAAACCAGTTCTGGATTTGATTAAAAAAGGCCGTGATCAGGGTTTTTTGACCCAGGAAGATATCATGGAAGTATTCCCTGATGCCGAAGAAAGGGTCGCCGAACTTGACGACTTTTACGAGAAGCTTTTGGCCGAGGGGATTGATGTATTTGAGTCGGTGACTCCGGGGGAGATTGAAAGCGATGAAAAGGCCAAAGAGAAACTTGACCGCGAGATTGAACTTCTGACAAAGCTCGAGGGGATAGAATCAACCGACCCCGTCAGGCAGTATCTAAGGGAGATCGGTAGAGTTCCTCTACTTCTCGCCGAGGATGAAGTCGAGCTTGCCAAAAGATACGAGAAAGCCGACAAGAAGGCCAAGGACAAACTTACGGAAAGCAATTTAAGACTGGTAGTTTCCATTGCCAAAAAATATATCGGCCGCGGTCTATCTCTTCTTGATCTTATCCAGGAAGGAAATCAGGGTTTAATCCGAGCCGTTGAGAAATATGACTGGAGAAAAGGCTATAAATTTTCAACCTATGCTACCTGGTGGATCAGGCAGGCCATAACCCGCGCAATTGCCGATCAGGCCAGAACCATCAGAATACCCGTGCACATGGTTGAAACGATTAATAAAATTTATAGAACCAGCCGGCGTCTGATGCAGGAGCTGGGGCGGGAGCCTACGCCGGAGGAAATAGGAGAAGAGTTGGAGCTAGAGGGAGATAGGGTCCGCGAGATATTTAAAATTGCCCAGGAGACAACTTCACTTGAAGCCCCTGTCGGGGAAGATCAGGAAAGCTTTTTGGGAGATTTTATTCCTGACGAGCAGACGCTTTCTCCGGTTGACCAGGCCAGTAAGCAACTACTTAAGGATCATCTGGAGGAGGTTCTGGGAACTCTTTCGGATAGAGAAGCAAAAGTTCTCAAACTCAGATTTGGCTTGGAAGGCAGTAAAGCAATGACTTTGGAGGAAGTAGGGAAGGTGTTTGGGGTGACCCGTGAGCGTATCCGCCAGATTGAGGCAAAAGCTCTAAGAAAACTTAAACATCCAAGCAGACGCAAGAAGCTTCAGGATTATTTGGATTAAATTCCGTACCTTTCTTTAATTTTCGGAAGAAGATATTTCTCAAAAGTTCTCTCAAAATCATATTTTGCCTTAAAACCCCAGTCTTTTTGTGCAGGAGAATCGTCAAGATCCTCCGGCCAAGAATCAACAATTCCTTGACGGATTTCGTTTATGTTATCGTATGTAATTTTGGTTCCTGGGAAAAGTTTATGCGCTTCGTCTGCGATTTCTGAAGCCCTAGGGCTGAAACCCCTAATGTTGTAGACTTTTTGAGACAAGGATTTTTTGTCGGCTTCGGAAAGTTTGATAATTCCCATTACTGCATCAATCATTGCCATAAAAGGAATTTTTGAATCTGCTCGGACAAAGCTTGCGTAATCCCTTTTTTGAGCGGCAGAGTGGACCATTTCACTTCCGTAATCACTTGTTCCTCCCGATGGGAGGGTGTCGGGAGAAAGAAGACCGGGGAATCTTACACATCTAAAATCTATTAGGTTGTCCCTATCGATATCCGAAAGCATCTGGTAGTTTTCGGAAAAGTAAATTCCAAGATTTTCGGTGAATATTTTTGTCATTCCATACATCGTAATGGGATGGCCATATTCTTTTTCGGTTACTTTTCCCGCCTTTTTCTTTTCTTCAAGGTTTGGAATACCGTATGCCGCGATTGAGCTCGGAAAAATAAATTTGATAGACTTTTTTATTTCTAACCCCTGTTTCGTTGCGGCCTCGAGGATATTTATTGAACCGATGGTATTCACGTCGAGTGCAAGCTCCGGAGTCTTTTCGCCGCCGGTTGAAAGAATGGAGGCAAGATGAAAAATGGTATCGAATTCATGTTTTGCAAAAACTGAGGTTACGGAGTCTTTATCCGTTATATCCATTTGGATAAACTCGCTGCTTTCTTTTTCCGATTCGGGAGGAAGATCGTGAAGGCTGGTGGCGACTACATAATTATCCTTATTTTTAGCCAGTTCGTGGATTAGAGTATAGCCAACTTCTCCACCCGCTCCGGTTATGAGGATCGTGGTCATATTACATTTAATTTTCTACCGACCTTCGCAAATATTTTAAGAGCCTTATCCAGATGCTGTTCTGAGTGCCCTGCAGAATTCATAATTCTGATTCTGGCTTTACCCTGAGCTACGGTCGGGTAGACTATGGCTTTTGCAAAAAGTCCCTCGTTAAATAGTTCCTTACTGAAATTCTGTGCCAGTTTTGAGTCACCCAGCATTAGGGGGATTATTGGGGAAATACTTGATCCCGTATCAAAGCCAAGTTTTTTAAGGCCCGTCCGCAGATAGTCAGCGTTCTTCCAAAGTTTTTTGACCAAACTACCCGATTTTGTCAAAAGCTTAACGGCTGCAATGCAGGCTGCAACATCAGGGATGGTCATGGCGCTGCTAAAAAGGAAGGGCCTTCCGCGTTGGGATAGCCATTCAATTAGTTCTTTTTTACCTGCGGCCATTCCGCCAACAACACCGAAGGCCTTGCTCATAGTCCCTACTTCCATATCAACCTTTCCGTGAAGCTTGAAATGGTCAACTATTCCCCGGCCGGAAGTGCCCAACACCCCTTCTCCGTGGGCATCGTCAACCATGAGCATTGCGCCGTATTTTGAAGTTACAGCATAAATTTTATCTAAGGGGGCAATATCGCCGTCCATAGAAAATACCCCGTCCGTGATAACTAATTTCTTAGTTTTTTTATCCGCTGCTTTCAATTTTTCCTCTAAATCGACCGGGTTAATATGAACGTATCTGATTACTTCGGCTTTGCTTAACCTGCATCCGTCAATAATACTTGCATGATTAAGCTCATCGGAAAAAATTAAATCCCCTTCACCTACTAGTGCCGGGATAACGGCGGTATTTGCACTAAATCCGCTTTGAAAAGTGATTACTGCTTCAGCTTTTTTGAATTTGGCAAGGGCAGCTTCCAGTTCTTTATGCAAAACAGTTGTTCCTGCTATGGTTCTGACTGCCGTCGGACCAATTCCGTATTTTTTAATGGCGGCAATTGCAGCCTTTTTCATTTCGGGGTTATTGGCAAGACCAAGATAATTATTGGAACAAAAGTTCAGAAGTTTTTTACCACCAATTTTAATTTCGGGTCCGACCGCGCTCTCAATAGTCAGAATGTTATTGTAGAGATGTTGGTCTTTGAGGTCTTGGACTTGTTTTTTCAACCAGATTAGCGACATACCGATCAGTGGATTATACAACGTTTGGGAAAAATAGGGAATTCACTTACGCACCCTTAATTTTGAACCTACACTCTCAATAATTTGTTTTATTCTTTCCCGCAACCCCGGCTTATCATTTAAAGATGTTCTGTATCTTCTTAATTCATGATCAAACCTTGGGTCCATTGCACTTAAACCCTGATTAAAAAAACTATCATAGTTTCCACTATCCCATTCATCACCGATAGGATTTCCCTGAGATCTTTCTGCCATAGCAGGTTTATATCACGCTTTTTGGATGGTTACAAGATCCTTGGGTATTTCAAATTTTTGAGATTTGAACTTCCAGCCGAACTTAATATTTGATATAATCAGGCGTTCTTTTATAATCCCCTGTAGCTCAACGGTAGAGCGAGATCCTGTCAAATTAGGCAGCCTTCTAAAGCAATTTAGAAGTGAAAATCAGGCTAATTCGGGGAACACCCACTAAAAATGGGTCAATCCCGAGCTAAATCACAAAGGTGTAAATGTGTAGAGACTATATACCTGACGCCCTTTTGGGGTGATGAGATAGTCCAATCCTTTTGGTAACAGAAGGGCTATTGTAAGATCGAGGTTGGAGGTTCGAATCCTCCCGGGGGAGCCTAGCTGTTCTTACTCGTGGAAACTCCTCGGATGAATTTATAACTCCCGATTGTTTCACGGCATTTTGAGTCCTATGATATATCCAAGTATGTTTGACGGACCGGACAAATACCAAATGGCTTGTTTGATGGAAACCACGAAAGCCCTTAGTGTCCGCGAGATGATAAAATGCCATACCGAATTTTCAGGGATAGAAATAGACATTGGTCTTAATAGAGAAGCACATAAACCTTTTCAATCTGAACTGGTTTCGGAAGGGAAGGTACTGGTAACTTTTTATGTACCTTGTAGATGTATTAATATGGTCGATTTTTTTAGGGAAATGGGTAAAACATTAAATCAGGAATCGGAAACGATACGGGGGGAAAGGGACCAATAGCAGTTATTTTTTCTTAGTTGAAGCTGTTTTTTTGACTGCTTTCTTAACCGCTTTTTTGATTTTTGAAAGATCTACCTTATCTGCAATTTTTTCTTCTTTCACAACCGGAGCGGGAATAACCGGGGTAGCTACCTTGGGTTCCAAGATATTCAAAATTTTATCCAGTTTGGCGTTAATTGCGCCCAAATCCGGTCCACCTTGAGCTTGGGGAGCACGGCTCCTGTCATCAAACCTCCGTGTATCGCCTCTTCCGCCACCACCCATTTTTTCAAAACAATCACTGCAATAAACCGGTTTACCGTTTGTGGGTCTAAAAGGAACCTCGCACTCTTTTTCGCAGTTGCTGCAAACTGTTTTAAACATCTCGCGTCTGCCTCTATCCTCACCGAAAGAAGACCCCCCGCCTCGTCCGCCAAAACTACCCCTGCCTCCGCCGCGGTTAAAACCGCCGCGGTATCCGCCGCCCCTGTCACCATCTCTATTAAAATTTCCCATAGTTTACGTATTGTATCACGTTTTCCCACTTGCGCCTAATCTATCCAGTTGCTGTAACTTCAGCATCAGAAATGTCCAAAGAATACTTAAGGCAAGCTTACGAGTTTGCGGCTAAAAACAGCACCGATAGAAGCACTCAAAATGGGGCGATTTTGGTTGACGGAAGCGGAAGGGTTGTTGCTTGGGGAACAAATTGTTTTCCGAAAGGTGTGGTTGAAAGCCCGGAACGGTTGGAAAGACCCGCGAAATATTTATATGTTGTTCATGCAGAACATGCCTCGATTTTATATGCAGCCAGAAACGGGGTTAAAACGGAAGGCTTACGATGTACGGAAGCTGGGTTGCCTGTAACGATTGCGCGAAATCAATTATTGATTCGGGAATAATTAAAGTGATTGGACATAAAAAAACCTTTGATTCCTCCCCCGATCACTGGAAAGAACCGATCGAAATCGCCAGACAAATGTTTATGGAGGCGGGGGTTACTTATGAATTGTGAGATGGAGACACTGGGGGGATCGAAGTCCTCTTTAACGGTAAACCGTTTACTCCATAGACTCTCAAGATACTTCAAACCAATCAACCGGGGTTTGGTCATCGGGCTCGCCGTTATAGTTAACGGTGATTTCTTCACCTTTTTTAATGGGTTTAACTGCCCTATATACCATGGAGTTTGTTTTAAAATTCTGCTTCCAGTCCGCGTTGGGGGAGTAAGCATGGTTATAGATCGAGCCGTAGCCCAAGGCCAGCGAACCGCTTAGGGTACTTCGCCAAGGGTAGATGTAGTAATTAAAGATTGTTTTTTCAACAATCCTTCTTTCCTTGGGAGTAATATTAATTACAGGGCACGTTTCAATTATTTCCCCCTCTTTAAAATCCTTGAGGGCAAAAACCCCGCGTCCCTTTTTACCCGTTTTTTTGACAATGATCACTTTCCTCACAAGATATATAATACCCTCATATGCGCACTTGGCAAAGAATCAAAAATAATCCGAAGCTGATTAACCGGTATCTGGTCCGGGAAAAGGTAATTGATACGATTAGGTCTTTTTTTAAGGATAGAAACTTTCATGAGGTTTTTACTCCGATCTTGGTGCCCATTCCTTCAATCGAGCCGAATTTGGAAGTTTTCCAAACCGAACTCAGAACCTCAAAAGGATTAAAACGTCAAGGGTTTTTAATTATGAGTCCCGAGTTTTCAATCAAAAAACTTCTTGCGGCGGGAATCGGTAATTGCTTTGAAATTACGAAGTGTTTCAGGAATGAAGAGGAAGTAAGTTCTCTTCATAACCCGGAATTCACGATGCTTGAATGGTACAAAATTCATGCCGATTATACGGACGTAATGAAGGATTTTGAACATCTTTTTACTAAGATCATCACAAGCGTTAACCCCAAGGCAGATTTGTCCAAGTGGGATTATCAGGGGGAGAGTTATGATTTGAGTCTTCCTTGGCCGAGAATTAGTTTTGAGGAAGCTTTTACCAAATACGCAGGACTTAAAATTGAGGATGTTGCAGATGAAGATTTTTATCAAATATTTTTTAACAAGATTGAACCGGCGCTTTTGAAGTTGAGAAAGCCTTACTTTATTTATAACTACCCGATTTCCCAAGCATCCCTTTCTAAAAAAGCAGCAGACGGCCGGTTTGCGGAAAGATTTGAAGTGTTTTTGGCGGGGGTAGAAATGGGGAACTGTTTTTCGGAGCTGACGGATGCCAAGGAACAAAAGAAACGTTTCGAAGCGGATTTGGCAGAAAGAAAGCGGCAGAGAAAAATAGAATATCCGATTGACGAAGACTTGATAGAAGCTCTGAAGGAAGGTCTACCTGCGGTTTCCGGTATTGCGGTTGGCGTTGACAGACTCATTATGCTTGCGGCGGATGTTCCTTCAGTCTCCGAAACCATGTTCTTTCCCGCCGGAGAAATATTTGACCTTTGAGCCTGGATTGAGATTGCCGAATCTTGGCACATCCGTAATTAGCAGAGCTTGGTCATTTCACTGGCGAAATGGTAAAATACGCGTGCGATGGACACAATAAACGCAGGCAACATCATAAAAGGCAGCTTCATTATTTTTAAAGGAGCCCCCGTTTATGTCACAAAAACGGAATTTATGTCTCCAGGGAAAGGCTCACCGGTTATGCGTATTAAGTTTAAAAACGTTCAGACTGGCTCTGCAGGGGAGTTTACTTATAAAACCGGCGAAAGTGTTGAGATTGCCGAGATTGAGAAAAAAGAAATGGAATATTTATATAGAGACGGGGACGATCTTACCTTTATGGATCCCAAGAGCTACGACCAGGCTTCGATTCCGCTAGCCCTGGTTGAGGATCAATTCGGATATTTTTTGCCAAACCTAAAATGCTGGATTGTATGGTACAAGGGTAAAGCCATAGGTGCCACACTCCCGGCACATGTTACCCTGGAGGTAACCGAGTCTCCGGATAGCGTGGCTGGCAATACCGTAAATGCTCCCAAAAAAACTGTAAAACTCGAAACGGGGATCGAAGTTCAAGTTCCCTTATTCATCAAGGTTGGAGAAAAAATCCAACTTGATACAACCACAGGAGAGTATCTCGGCAGAGTTAAGTAGTTAAAAGTGCTACAATCGGGAAATTTATGAATACCGAGCGTGCCGGGCAAATCCAAGTGAATCTTTCTCCAAAAAATCCGTTTGGTTTAACGTTTAAAGCAACAAATAACGACAGGAGTCTTTTTATCGAGGAACCAGTTGATTTTGGTGCGGGTACTCCATTATCTTCACAAGAACTTCTGCGTACGGTAATGCTGGCACACTTGGTAATCCGTCATTTTCCAAAAAAAATTGAAACAAATTTTAATGTCGATTACGGGGTGTTTTTGGATGAGTTATATAAACATTATGGTTTTACCCCGCCCAAGATAGTTAAAGGTAGCGAACAAACTCGCCCAAAGTTTGTTACAGCGAACGGTAAAAAAACGGAAAAGGTATTATATGCAAATGCTCATTCAGGAGGACTCGACTCCGTCTATAGAGTGGCGACGCTTCTTAACGAAAACCAGAAAGTGATGATTACCCACCTTAGAAACTTAAATCCCAAAGGGAATTACAAAGAGGCGATGGCAAGCAGGCTTCAAGCGGAAGTTTTTGGGGTTCCATACACAGAAATAAGGTTAAGAAACGGAACTGACAATACCGGGTCTGCCGTAATGCGCACCCGGGATATGTTTTTGGCCCTGGTTACCGTAATGACGGCTGAGCAATTTAACGTTGAAAAAATTTTTATAGAGGGAGATATGCAGACAAAGCCCGATGCTCACTTTAGTGAATATAAGCCTGCTTGGATATTTTTTAATAAACTGATAAAAGGCACAGGTCTTAGTTCTCAAGTAGAAGGAATGGACGCGCACGATGTTGAAACAGTAGGGGCGGTACTTAAATTGGAATCGGAGATGGGGATTGATATTCTGCCCTTGGTGCAGAATTGTTTTTCAGCTGAGCACCAGCTTCACAATATTCGTAGGAAATGGGAGAGAGAAACACAATTTCTTGCGGAAAAAAGTCCTAAACACTGGTGCGGTAGCTGTGTAAAATGCAGAAGAATGACCTTGGGAAGAATTTATTATCACGACCCCGATTTGGAAAACATTCCCACTAAAGAAATAAAATATTTTGTGAATGATACTTACAGGTGGCTTGAAAACTATTCGAATAACAGGACTCTCATTTCGGAGAGTTTTATGAAACACCTTGACGATCTGGCCCGATTCAACGTATAAATACCGCGTATGAAATTAGAAAGAACTAGGTTTTCCGAAATCCAAATATCAGAAAAAGAGTTTGAACAGATTCTTCCCAGAATTTGTGATGCCAGCATTTCATATGATCCGGAAAGGTGGACTCCGGATAATCCCCTTTATGGTACATGTGTTCCGGTTTCTTTAGTTGCGAGGCCAATTTTTGGTGGTTTACTATTACGGGCTGATTTGAAATCACTCCCAAAATATAAGCATTTGGAATTCCACTGGGTTAATCTTCTTCCTGATAAAAGAATTAAAGACTTTACACAAACCCAATTCGGCGATGATTATCCTGAAGGTATGGAATATGTACGGAAATCTCCATCATCCATATTAAGACACACGGACGTTGCCCAAAGAACGCACCTGCTCTACCAGCGTTTGTTGAGGGAAATACAGGGCATATATTAAACAAATTTAGGAAGAATCTTTAAGCCTGAGTACTTTTGGTTTAGAATGTGAACAATGACTCTTTTGCCGGCAGTTCTAGCAGCCTCTCCTTTTATCCTGTTTTTAATACTTCTTCTCTGGAGAAAGACTCCGCTTATTTGGGTTTCTTTTATTACTTTAGTCCTGGTGATCGCCCTAGCCGCGGTTTATTGGCAGGTTTATCCTGCATATATTTTAGGCTCCCTTTTAAAGGGGTTTTTTGTGGCCCTTGATATATTTTTTATCATTTTCGGAGCCATTTTTTTCCTGGAAATTATGCGGGGAACAAAAATTATCGAGAACATTGGCTACCACCTGGAATCCATTTCGAAAGATCTTCGTATACAGGTAATATTTCTGGCCTGGTTTTTTGAAAATTTTTTGGAAGGAACTGCCGGGTTTGGGACCCCCTCGATAGTCGTTGCCCCTCTTCTGGTTGGGCTTGGAATTGCTCCTATAAACGCTGCCATAATTGCCATTTTGGGAAATAGTACCTCTGGTATTTTTGGTGCCGCCGGGACCCCAATTAAAGTAGGCTTCGGTTCTCTTGCAGGAGCTTCGGTTCCTCTGACTGCGGCGTATATTAATTTGGTAGGAATATTGGTACCTGTTTTTATGCTGTGGTTTTTGATCAAAGGCAAGAAGGAAAGTAGAAAGGAATTTTTTGAAGCCCTGCCTTTTGCTATCTGGGCCGGTATCGCTTTTTGCGTACCGTCAATCTTAACGGTACCTTTCGGCCAGGAATTCCCTTCAATAATTGGATCCGTAATCGGCCTTGCCCTGGTGTTTGCCACTACGAAGCTAGGAATTTTTGTACCCAGGAAGGAAAAAGAACTTGTGGACAATCCGCGCCCCGCAACGCTTTCTCCCGGCAGGGTTATGTTTCCTTATTTACTTTTAATCCTGATTTTAATTGCCGGAAAGTTTATCCTTGGAAGTTCTGGGGTTCAAATTCCGATAATAATTAGGCATACATTTGCCTACTTTAATCCGGGCTTTGCATTTATGATTGCAGGATTCGTGGCTTTGTTGGCGTTTAAAAGAGATGTGGTTTTTTTCAAATCTTCCATAAAATTAGCATTTAAAAGATCATTGGGACCATTTTGGGTGATTGTTTTTATGTCCGCAATTTCACAAATAATGGTTACATCGGTCAACAATTTAAAATCTCTCCCGTCGATGGTCGAATTTCTTGCAGTTCATGTTAAAAATATCTTTTTACCTCTTTGGGCACCAATTGTTGGAGCTTTCGGGAGCTTCCTTACAGGAAGCATAACCGTTTCCAATTTGATGTTTGGCAACTTTTTGGCCGCTGCCGCTGGGGAACTGAATTTTAGCGTAGATAAAATTTTGGCATTGGCCCTTGTCGGAGCAGCGGCAGGAAACATGATCGCACTGGCCGACATAATGGCAGCAGAGGCTGCGGTCGGACTAAAAAATGAGGAAAGGAAAATACTAAAAGGTGTAATAATTCCCTGTGCAATTTATGTTGGTTTAGTGGGCCTGGTGGGACTTTTTATTCTCTAGTTCCTCCTTAGATTGACTTCAGAGATTGTGGATGTATATTACGTAATATGTCGAAAGAACGTGTTTACGTATTAGCTCCTGTCAGGAAAGTCACGGAGGACCAGGCGGATCAAATTGCTAAACACGTAGAGTCTCTTCATAAACAAGGTGCCAGAGTTTTTAACCCCATTGATGACGCTCCTCAGGATGATGCAACCGGCTACAACATTGTTATGACGGAATTAAATTTCTTGCATAAAGCTGCCGAGGAGGGAGGAAGGGTTGATATTTTATGGAATTTGGGAGGAGAACCTTCGGAAGGTTCAAGGGTAGACATTGGCATGGCGGTCGCATTGGGGCTTGACCTTAATTTGGTAGGTGTTTTCAATGAGGAAAGTCCAACGGGGCCTCAATTGGCGTACCGAATAATTCGGAGCGTTGATCGAGAAATGCCCCAACTGCAGAAAATCATTCAGAAAATTAAGAAGGACAGGCGAGCGGTAGTTGATTGGGATATCGACATGCTCTGGGAAGACCAGGAATGGCAGAGAATCTATCTTGGTTTGACACTTGGCTGTTGGGCCCAAAATCCCAATATCAGGATTAAACTTGGGAAACTAATGGGGATTGATCCGGCGGATAAAAAAAGTTACCCCAAGGTGATAAGGGAAATGGAAAGAGTCAGGGTTTTTGTGCCAAAGCCACGCGGGGAGAGCTATTGAGAAGAAGGTTGTAGATTCCAAAAAATACTCCGCTATAAAAAAGATCGCCCAATACGGAATTCCGGAAGAACGGGATTGCAAAAAAGTAAGACTGCATAAGACCCGTTACACTTTTTGGATACATACTGCCGAATGCCCAGACTGCGAAATTGGTTATTATGAAGAAAAGTATTGAGGAAAGGATGGAGGCAAAGATAATATGTTTTGGGTTTTTGTGATTTTTGACCCAGAATCCGACCAAGACTGCCAAGATGAAGCTCCCGTATACGCTTAGCCTCATCGGAACGGAGTCGAACCCCAGAAAAAAATCGGATAGAATCATGGCGGCGATAGGTAGGGTCAGGGCCTGCTTTTTAGTCAGATAAACACCCCCAAAAAGAGCCATGGCGGTGATAGGGGCAAAATTTGCCGGGTGGGGGATTAGCCGCGAGAAAGCCCCGATTGCGATTAAAATCCCCGGTTGGGCTAGCTTAGTAATTACTGATTTTCCATTGAACTTCATCATTATTTTGGATTATATAACTTCCTGCCCCCACTTGGGATTGGGATCCGTTGACATCAAGTTCCCAAAACTCGCGCTTCTTGGCATCCGCCGTATATCCGTTTATTGATGTTACATAGGCATTTTCTCCGGTTCCGTTTGTGGCCACTTTGGCTACGGACTGGGTTGCCTCAAGGGCGGTCTTGCCCACAAACTCAGATATTTCGTAAGATTGTGGACTGGAACCATTTATTATTAAGACGGCTGATACCTTTTTGGCAGTTTCCCCTTCTTGGTTTTTGGAAACCGGGCCGCTTGTCTTGGCTTGCCAAAAAATTAATCCAAAGCTGAGGATGACTACTGTGGGAAGAATTATTTTTAGATATTTTTTCATTTTCCTGCTCGGGACTGAAAAGTTGGGCTCTGGATATAACAGTAGCGGCACTTCTACGGATTTTCGCCGTAATTCACCAACAGGAACTAATTTACTTTTAAACATGTATTCGGTCAAGTGGTAATATAAATAGGGGGGTGAGTAAATTGAAAATAGATAAAAAAAGCAAGGCCAGTATTTCGAAATATCTAATTTACGGAGCAGTTATTGCTGTTTTGCTTTCAGTCGCAGGCTGGATGGGCCGCGATATCTGGTTGGCCTCAACCCAATGGCTTTTAATAGCAGCGGTGCTGACCCTTTTTGGAATTTATTTGAAGCTGGTCTGATCCTGGCGGGAATTGTGCGGTTAATTTGCGTTAATTGAGATTGGCCAAAAACTTGACATTATCCTTACCAGGTGGTATTTTTCGCTCAGAATGAGAGCAAAGAACATCTTCGCCGCTTTTATCGTTGTAGTAGCCGTTGTTGCCGTAGTTCTTCTGATCAAAAACCGTACGAAGGTCTCCCAGAAACCAACTCCCACCCCCACCCCAAGTATTCAGCAACAAATAAGGAATAAGTTTAATGGTTTGATGATTCCTGAAGATCGGGAGGCCATTGAGCTTAAGGACGTTTCCGGAGGGAGCGGGATGGGACTTGCCACAAGAAGTGAAATTTTGGCAGACCTTCCGTCTTTACCCAACGGAGAGGCCTATCAGGCCTGGCTCGAAAACAATGGGAAAACCGTTTTGCTCGGAACTTTCAAATTGGCAAAAGGCGGATGGATCCTGAGTTACAATTCTTCAGCCTACCCCGGTTACGATAAGGTAATCGTCGCGGTGGGCACCAAACACATTCTTGAAGGCTCTTTCTAGACTTGGGCCATTTTTCTGCGTAATATAGATATACGGGTAGGCGGGAGGTGAGAATGTGCAAATAACTGTTTATTCAACAACAACGTGTCCTTACTGCAAAATGCTGAAGGACTATTTAAAAGAAAAAAGCCTTTCATTTACGGAGAAGCTTGTGGATTTAGATGAAACGGCAAAGACGGAAATGGCGGCCTCATCGGGAGGTTTTCTTGGGGTACCTTTTGTCTCGGTTGTGAAGGATGACGGGACAAAAGAGACAGTTGTGGGATTTGATAAAGGAAAGTTGAATGCCATACTTGGCATTCAACAGGGAATAATATGATATTTGTTAATTACAAGACTTTTGAGGAAAGTTCGGGTCAGAAGGCCATCCTTTTGACCAAAGTCCTGGAGGAGGCTGCACATGAGAGTCAAGTTAAAATTATTCCTGTCGTCCAGACAATTGACGCGGAAAATATAATATCTTCGACAACACTTGAGGTTTGGATTCAACACATTGACCCGGTCAGTTATGGTGCACATACAGGCTGGACTCTTCCGGAAGAGGCTGCAAGAGTTGGGGTGTCGGGAGTATTTTTAAACCACTCCGAACACAAATTTGACAATTTTGATGCCCTAAAAACGGCCAACGAAAAAGCTATGTCGTTAAACCTCAAAACCTTGATTTTTGCAGGGAACTTGGATGAGCTTAAGAAGATATCGGGGCTTGCTCCCACATATGTTGCCTATGAGCCTCCTGAGCTTGTGGGTTCGACAACCACTTCTGTTGCGGAGGCGCAGCCCGAGGTTATTTCGCAGGCGGAAGAAATAGCACGAAGCGCCGGTTTGCCGCTTATAGTTGGAGCAGGAATTCATAATCTTTCCGATGTCAAGAAAAGCTTGGAGCTTGGGGCGGTTGGGGTAGCCGTTGCAACGGACGTCGTTAAGTCGGCTGATCCCAAGAAAGAATTGATGGAACTTACGGAGGGATTTAAATAAGCAAAGCTTAGAAAGAATTATGAAAATATTCATTGGGGCAGACCATAGGGGTTACGAATTAAAAGAAAAAATTGCCCATTGGCTTTTTGATATGGAATATCCATATCAGGATGTGGGAGCACACAGACTTGAGCCTGATGACGATTACACAAAATATGCCGAGGAAGTGGCGTCTCTGGTTGCCGGCAATGAGGGATCACGCGGAGTTCTTCTTTGCGGCAGCGGAGTAGGGGCAGATGTAGTTGCCAACAAATTCGATGGTATCAGGTCCTCAATCGGAAAGGATGTTTTTCAGATTGAGGCGGGAAGAAATGATGATGATATGAATATTCTGGTTATTGCGGCCGATTTTACCGACGAGAGAGACGCAAAAGCGATGCTGATAGCATTCCTGGAAACGAAATTTGCGGGCAAGGCGCGGTATGAGAGACGGCTTCAGGAAATCAGAGAAATTGAGGTAAATAATTGAATATGGATCTGCCCAAACTTACCGATTTAGATGTTGCTGGAAAAAGAGTGCTTCTGAGACTTGACCTTGATACTGACCCTTACCCGGATGATTTAAGGATAAAGTCTTCTGAAGAAACATTGGATTATTTAAAGGGCGAGGGAGCACAAATAATCATAATCGCCCATAAGGGTAGGCCAGGAGGAAAAGTTGATGAAAGTTTGAGCCTCAAGCCTTTCCAGCCGATTTACAACAGGTGGGGGGCGGACGTTAAGGAAAACTTAAGATTTGACCCCCGTGAGGAGGCAAACGATGAGTCCTTTGCCAGGGAAATGGCATCTTGGGGGGACGTTTATATAAACGAGTCTTTTGGAAATTCCCATCGCGAACACGCCTCGATTGTTGGAATTCCGAAGCTTCTCCCTCATGCCGCCGGATTCAGATTTCAAAAGGAGGTGGAGAATTTAGGCCAGGTAATTGAGAATGCAAAACATCCGGTGGTATTTCTTCTGAGCGGGGTTAAGCAAGACAAATTGGCTTATTTGGATGGAATCAAAAAATTTGCAGATAAAGTATTAATCGGAGGACGTTTGCCTGACTATATGGGAGATGAGAAGCTTGTCAGTGTCCGGTCAAGAGGGGAGAACGAACAGGTAATTGTCGGGAATCTCACAATGGATAAGGAAGATATTACTTTAAACACCATTGAGAAATTCGAAAAGGAAATAGAAAAGGCAAATACAATTGTTGTTTCAGGCACTCTTGGAAAATATGAGGACGAGGGCCACCGGCAGGGGACAGAAAGGGTGTTTAAAGCCATCAAAGACCTTCTCGCATTTAAGGTTGCCGGTGGAGGAGATACGGAGAAGGCGCTGCAAGTCCTGCGGGTGACTGAGGGGTTTGACTGGATTTCGGTTGGCGGTGGAGCGATGCTTGAGTTTTTGGTCAAGAAGACGCTTCCAGGAATTGAAGCCTTAAAACAATAACCACAAATATGCTAATGTTAAAAAGACTTGTATATCGACAGTGAAGGGGGGTGAGAATCATGCAATTAAAGACAGTTTCTAAATGGTTGGTAGTTATAGGAGCCATTAACTGGGGTTTGGTAGGGCTTCTGAATATTAATTTGGTCACTTTATTATTTGGCAGTTTGCCGGTAGTTGTGACGATTGTTTACGCTTTAATCGGATTTGCGGGAGCCTGGGGCGCGTATGCCATGCTTACCAATAAAAAGAAGAAATAACTTACTTTTTATTTGCCATAAAGGTTTTTACGATTCTGACGGGGTATTCCAAGAAAAACGATTGGGGGTGTTTTTTAATTCGTCTTGCGGACATTCCAACTATCAGGGATTGGTCGTATTTTATCCTACCGCCGACTTTAGCTATTTTTAGAGATAAGTCTATGTCTTCATGAACTTTTTTGTCATCCATTTCCACGAGATTCTTTACTTGATCCCAGATCTTTTTGGTAATAATCATATTTGGTCCGATTAAATATTTTCTGCCCCTAGCGATCAATCTGAATGATTTATAGGCAAGATCCGCAGGAATAGTCTTGGTGGATTTGAGTATTTCTGAATCGTTAAAAAAAATAGGACCGGTAAGCGCATCGATATTTCCTTTTCTGAAATCATTTTTAATTATTTTAATCCAGTTTTCGGGTACGACCGTATCCGAATCGCACCTGGCTATTATTTCATATTTGGCTGAGTTAAAACCTCTATTCCTGGCAGGAGTCATTCCTTGAACCTTTTCCCGGATCACTCTGGCACCGAAACTTCTGGCAATGGACTCGGTTTCATCGGAAGAGTTATTGTTTACTACAATAACTTCATCTGCCGGAACTTCCTGTCTAAATATGCTTGTAAGGCACTTTCCGATATATTTTTCCTCGTTAAAGGCGGGAACTACCACAGAAACCTTCATATGGATATATTATAATGGAATCAGACTGCCATGGTTAAAGTAGGGATAAACGGATTCGGAAGAATCGGAAGAATTGCTTTTAGAATAGGAGTTTTAAAACACTCCGACGAGCTTCAATTTGGCGCAATCAATACTTCAGGAAGCATGAATGTAGCCGGCTGGGCGCAGTTAACGAATTACGATACGATGTACCGGCAGTTTGAGCTGAAAGTTAAAAGTGAAGAATCAAAAACCCCCGATCAGGTGACCGACGAGGACGCTTTAATTGGGAACTTAATAATATCTGAGAGAAACATCAAGGTTCCGGTTTTGGCGCAAAAAGATCCCGCCAAAATCCCTTGGGGGAAATATGGAGTCGATGTTGTAATAGAGGCTACCGGGCATTTTACGGATGAGGAAGGGGCAAAGAAACATGCTGTGGGTGGAGCCAGGCGGGTTATAATTTCAGCTCCGAGCAAGGGTGGAAATGTTGGAACTTATGTCATAGGAGTGAACGAGATTAAGGATAGCCCCGAAGTAATATCAAACGCCTCCTGTACTACAAATTGCATAGCCCCTGTTGCCGCCGTGATCCACTCCAAGTTTGGGATTGAAAAGGCAATGATGACAACAATCCATTCTTATACCGATGATCAAAATTTGCAGGACGGTTCGCATAAGGACCTAAGAAGGGCAAGGGCAGCGGCTATGAACATAGTTCCAACTTCAACCGGGGCGGCGATAGCAACAACAGAAACCATCCCGGAACTTAAGGGAGTATTTGATGGGATGGCTTTAAGAGTCCCTGTAGCAACCGGCTCTATCACGGATTTTACCTTTGTCCTGAATAAGCAGGTGACAAAAGAAGAGATAAATCAGGCACTTATCGATGCTACCGAAAACCCCTTGTTTAAGGGCATATTGGCAGTATCTGGGGAGGATTTAGTGTCAAGCGACATCATTGGAAGAAGCGAATCTTCTATAGTTGATTTACAGTTAACGCAAGTTGTTGCGGGGAATATGGTCAAGATATTTGCCTGGTATGACAATGAGTGGGGATACGCGAATAGGTTAATTGAGCAAGTAATACGGGTTGGACGGACGTTGGATGGAAATAGTGTCCCCACAGATCCCTTGACAATGTCTTTTAATACTTAATTGTTGAATTCATGGACGAAAAAGGTAAATACACCGATAAAAACTACATAAGAAATATCGCTTTTTTTGGTGATGCTGACATTTCGGAAACGGACGAAACATATAAAGCCGCCTTTGATGTTGCCGAAGCCTTGGCAAAAGCAGGGTACGTTATAGTGGACGGGGGAGGCCCGGGTGTGATGGAGGCCGCGACAAGCGGAGCGGTCAAGGGTGGCGGGAAAACGATTAGCGTAACTTTCGATCCGGTGAATGCTCCCGGGTATGAAGGCAAATATGTTGGAAACGTCACCGACACCGAGATTGTTACAACAAACTATATTGAAAGGATGTTCAAATTGATGGAGCATGGAGACATTTTTATAATTTTCAAAGGAGGAAGCGGTACAATTAGCGAATTCGGTGCCGCATGGGCTCTCGCCAAACTTTACTACGGTCACCACAAGCCTTTTATCCTTTATGGGGATTTTTGGGCAGAAATTATTGACGTTCTCAGACGCAACATGAATATTGATTCCAAGGAATACGGCGTTTTTGAGATCTGTAGAAGCAGGGAAGACGTTTTACAGATTATCCAAAAATTTGAATCAAAAATCACGGCACGCGATCACAGCAAAGACGGGGAGGCAGACGAATATGACAAGGCTTTCACCAAGTGAGCTCCAGAAAATTTCTAAAGAGGTTCGTAAAGACATCATTCAGATGATTTATAAAGCGGGGAGTGGGCACCCCGGCGGGTCTCTTAGCTCTGTTGAAATAATGGTTGCGCTTTATTTTGGCATTTTGGAGGAACAAGATCGTTTTTTCCTTTCAAACGGCCACGTTTGCCCCGCGCTTTATGCCGTAATGGCGCAAAAAGGAATGATTCCCAAAGAAAAACTCTCAACATACACGGAAATGGGATCACCGCTTCAAGGACATCCCGAACGTACAAAATTAAAGGGGATTGAAAATACTTCCGGGCCTCTTGGACTTGGACTGGCACAGGCTGCGGGTTATGCAGTTTTTGCCAAGGATTCCTACGTTTACTGCGAAACAAGTGACGCGGAGCATAATGAAGGAAATCACTGGGAAGCGGTAATGTTTGCCGCAAAATATAAGATTAATAATTTGATTCAGATTGTCGATAGAAACAGAATCCAGATAGAAGGAACCACGGAGGAAATCATGCCCATAGGGAGTTTATCCGAAAAGTACAAAGCGTTTGATTGGGACGTAGCGGAAATCAACGGACACAGTTTCGATGAAATTTTCATGGCGGTTGAGGCCGTAAAAAAGAGTCGTGCCAAACCCAATGTAATTATTGCAAACACAACTTTCGGTAAAGACGTGAGCTTTATGGAGGATAATCCCGATTGGCACGCCAGAACACCAACCGAAGAAGAGTACACAAAAGCAATGGAGGAGCTCAAATAATTATGAAATCCATGAGGGACGGGTTTGGGGAGTCGCTGCTTGAACTGGGGGAAAACAACCCCGACATAGTTGTTTTGACGGCAGATTTAGCAGAATCCACAAGAGTAAAAGACTTTGCAGAAAAATTTCCCGATCGTTTTTTCCAGGTTGGAGTAGCCGAACAGGGGCTTGTAACGATTGCGGCAGGGATGGCTGCGGCCGGGAAAATACCTTTTATAACCAGCTATGCGGTTTTCTCCCCGGGAAGAACTTGGGAGCAGATAAAGGTGACGGCGGCTTTAAATGACGTTCCCGTCAAAATCATCGGTGCCCACGCAGGATTTGGGGCTTCGATGTACGGAGCTACGCATGAATCGTTGGAAGACATCGCCCTTATGCGTGTAATTCCAAACATGGTTGTAGTTTCTCCTTGTGACTTTATAGAAGCGAAAAAAGCCACTCGTGCTATAGCAGGAAACGGAAAACCGACCTATCTTCGATTGGCGAGGCAGGACTCTTTGGTTCTCACTAAATCTGATGATACATTCGAAATAGGTAAAGCGAGCATTTTATACGAAGCCAAAAACCCGCAAGTCGCCCTTATCGGGACCGGACCGGTTCTTGTTGAAGCTTTGGAAGCTGCAAAGCAGTTGGAAGAGGGCGGACTAGGGGCGGTTGTTATTAATCTGCATACGATTAAACCGATTGATGAACAAACATTGATTCACTTTTCCAAAATAACTGGAGCGGTAGTAACAGTTGAGGAGCATCAGATAATGGGGGGAATGGGAAGTGCGGTTTCTGAGATGTTGAGTAAGAATTTTCCGGTTCCAATGGAGTTTATTGGGGTAAAAGATTCTTTTGGAGAATCTGCCAAGAATTATAATGACCTTTGGAAAAAGTTTGGCCTGAAAAAAGAAAATATTATTGAGGCAGTGAAAAAAGCTATTCTCCGAAGAGGCTCCTAGTCTGCGAATTTGAATGTGGAGAGAATTTTATTAAAGCTATCGCTATCTTTTAGGTATATAGAGTATATGTTTCCGTCTTTTTGGAAAAAAATAACTTTGTATGTTCCCTTAGTAACCACGCCACCCCAACCAATCGTCTCTAAAGCCTGGCCGGTAAATGAATATTCATAATCTGAATAGCCTGCAAATTTAGAATTAACCAAATCGCTAATGCTGGTAGTTTGGAAATGATTTTTGCTTTCTTTATAATTGTTGTTCACCACCTCTATGAATGTTTTGTTTAGTTCTTTTAGATTAACCACTTGAATTTGGAGGAAATTGTTGAACACATCTTTAGTGGGTGGAAGCATGTCAAGTTGATGTTCTGCCCCGGTGGCTGCGTTAAAATTGCCACTAATTACGTCGTAGAAACCAACAAAATAGTTGCTCGGATATTCGATCGTGTATCCATATTTTGTATTTGTATATGTTTTCCAATTGGCAGTTAAATCTGAACTAGGAGGGGGGATTGGTATCGAATTAAAGTTTGATTTAGGGATGAAGTAATTTAGATATCCTTTTATGTATGCGAAGTATCCAACCCCACCTATAACAGTGATTACAAGAAGAATAATAATCGGCGCAAAACCTTTTTGTTTCATTATGGGCAGGGCGCAAACTCACAATTGGGCCCGGTTCTTGAAACATAGCTTCCATCAGGACAAAGTTTTGCGTCTAGGGTGCAGGCAACGTTTTCCGAAAATTTGACAGGCACTTCATATGTTTTTGAATTGGCAGGATCTCCACTCGGGTTATCATTTTCCAGGACTAAAAAGCCCGACGCGGAATTGGTATCAAAAGTGAGAGTTGCGGTAAAACTTACCGAGCTTCCGCTTAACCAGGTTCCCGGCACATTTTCCTTAGCCTGCCCTTGAACAATCAATTTTTTGTTGGCGTCCACCAGTTTTATGGGGAAAACCCCCTCATTCATCCAACCGGCCGGTACCTTGCCGGTGATTTTTAAGGGGCTGGTTACTTTCATATTTGCCGAAGGGGAGGAGACGATGGGGGTCTCAACATTTGGGGAGGGTGATGCGAGGACTGTCGGAGTAGGGATTGTCTGCGGTTGGAAAGAGGCGAGCATGTTTTTAAGTTGTTGATTTTGATAATAAAGGAAGACAACAACGCCAAGCGAAAAAAGGACAAATGTTGCCATGGCAAGAATTGTAATCCAATGGTTATCTTTGGGCTGTTGCCTTTCAACTCGTGATTCGGTAGCTTGATTCGGTTCAACACTCACCACCCGCTCGGCATCTGGGACTTGGGGATCCATATAGAAATATTGTACACTAATCATGAACTGCCGTGGAAGAAACGATTAAGAAACTCTTTGCGCCGGGAAAGGGAATCCTCGCCGCCGACGAGAGCACACATACAATTGAGAAGAGATTTGCTACGTTGGGCTTAACTTCAACTCCCGAATTAAATAAAAAATACAGAGAAATGCTTTTTAACACATCTGGAATTGAGAATTATTTGGGAGGAGTAATTTTATTTGACGAATCTGTTCGGCAAAATTTACACAATATACTTCAGGAAAAAGACATTGTTCCCGGAATTAAGGTGGACGGGGGGCTTGAATCCTTCAACGGCAGTGAAGAACAAATTACAAAAGGACTGGATGGACTCGATACGCGGCTTAAAGAATATTCGGTACTCGGTCTTAAATTTACCAAATGGAGGGCAGCTGTTAGAATATCGGACATTTTTCCCACAGACGCATTTTTGGAGGAGGATTTAAACAGAATGGCCCAATTTGCTAAAATCTCCCAGATCACTGGGTTTACCCCTATTGTAGAACCCGAAGTGCAACTTGATGGCAATCACACGACTACGCGCTGCGCAGAAGTTTCCGTTAAAGTCTGCCGGATCCTTTTTGAAAAGTTGAATATTGCCGGTATTGATTTAAAAAATCTTATTCTAAAAACAAATATGGTTCTTCCTGGTAAAGACAGTGGGGTAAAAGCTGCGCCCCTCGAGGTAGCAGAAGTCACCTTGCGTTCTTTGAAGCAATCCGTTCCGCCGGAAGTTGGGGGAATAGTCTTCCTTTCCGGAGGGCAAACGCCCGATGAGGCGACAAATAATCTGAATGAGATTGTCAAAAGGAGGGGGGATTGTCCGTGGCCCCTTTCATTTTCATTTTCAAGAGCATTACAGGAGGAGACCATGAGACAGTGGTCGGGGAAAGATGAAAACATTGAGTATGCCCAGAACACCTTTTTAGACAGATTGATAAAGGTCTCGAAAGCGAGGAAGGGGGAGCTATAAATGGAAAACATTGATTTATTAAGCATAGGGGATGCAACCATAGACACTTTTATGACTCCTGTCGAGAGCGAAACTCTTTGCCGGATAGACACAAAAGAGTGTTTGATAGCATTTTCCTATGGAGACAAAATCCCCGTTAAAAATTTGGAATTTTCGATTGGAGGCAATGCCGCCAATAATGCCGTAGGCACGAGAAGGTTAGGGGTGGTGTCCTCTATAGTTCTAACGCTGGGCCAAGACAGCGTCGGGGAAATGATAGTCTCCCGTTTGAAGGAAGAAGGGGTGGATCCTACTTATATAATCCAGCAGCCGGGGACCACGTCCAATTATTCAACAATAATTAACTATTCGGGTGAGCGTACAATTTTTGTTTACCATGCCCCGAGAAGTTATGAATTTCCCGTCAAACTTCCCCTGGCGCCCTGGGTTTATCTGACTTCGATGGGTGAAAGTTTCAGACCCTTTTACAACCACTTTATCGAGTGGCTAAAGAAAAATCCCTCTACTAAGCTTGTATTTAACCCCGGTAGCTGGCAACTTAGAAGCGGGCTTGAGGCGTTTCGAGAAGTAATGAATTCAACCTACCTGATTTACGTAAATCGGGAAGAAGCGGAAAAACTGACGGGTTTTGGGGATTCGGCGGAAAAAGAAAGAGATCTTTTAATCGCTTTAAATAAAATCGGTCCAAAAGTCTGCATTATTACAGACGGGGGAGTGGGATCTTTTGCTTACGATAGTGTGAATGGGAGGTTTTTGAAGATGGGGACTCTGCCGGTTGATGCATATGAAAGAACAGGGGCGGGGGACGCCTTTGGAAGCGGAGCGCTCTCAGCTCTTATTCACGGTAAATCTCTTGATGAGGCTTTGCTTTGGGGAACTTGCAACTCGGCTTCGGTGATAGGCTACACCGGCAGCCAAAAGGGACTTCTAAAACTTAATGAAATGGACTCCTGGCTGGCGAGATGTAAAAGCAGCGGTGTGGGTGTTGTACAATTTTAACCGATGAAAATTTTTGTTACCAGAAAGATTCCAGGTAATAGTTTAGAAAAACTGAAAATTGACGGTAATGAAGTCATCATCTCGGAATTTGATAGACCGCTTACTCCTGAAGAACTTTTGGAAAAATCAAGGGGAGTTGATGCACTCCTCTCACTTTTGACTGACCGGATTGACGCCGATTTGATGGATGCAATTGGCCCGCAGCTTAAAATGATCTCTAACTACGCGGTGGGGTTTGACAATATTGATGTTGAGGCGGCGAAGGACAGAGGAATAATAGTAACGAACACTCCAAGTGATGAGGTGAACGAAGCTGTTGCTGAACATACTTGGGCTTTGGTTTTGGCCCTGGCAAGAAGAGTTGTAGAATCTGACGAATTTGTCAGAAATCAGGGCTATTTTGCCGGTTCCGGCGGATACAGGGGCTGGGAGCCGGATTTATTTTTAGGTCCTGCGGTAAAAGGTAAGACGTTGGGGATAATCGGCTTGGGCAGGATCGGTTCGATGGTGGCGAGGCGTGCCAAGGGGTATGATCTTACAGTCCTTTATAACAAACACGAACAGGATCCGGAGGCGGAAAAGGAACTTGGAATAAAGTTTGTTACCCTTGACGAACTTCTGACCGCATCAGACTTTGTGTCACTTCATGTTCCCTTGACATGTGAGACCCGGGGAATGATCAACAAAGATACTTTAGGAAAGATGAAGCAGGGGTCTTACTTGGTCAATACCGCGAGGGGACCCATTGTTGATGAAAGTGACTTGATAGAAGCGCTGGACTGCGGGAGATTAGCGGGCGCGGCACTGGATGTTTTTGAAAGCGAACCGAATATCAGTGCCAAGCTTTTATCCATGCCAAATGTCATTATGACTCCGCACATTGCTTCGGCGACCGTGGAGGCAAGACAAAAAATGGGGGAACAGTCAGTGGCGGCGATTCTTGATGTTGCAAGCGGAATCAAACCCCAAAATATGATCGATGAAAAAGTTTGGGAAACACGGAGAAAATAAATACCTCTTATGGCACTTTTTGGAAGGAAGAAAAATGAAGAATTTGACGCCAGAGGCGATTATTCTGACGAGGATGAATTTGATGGGGAATTCGGCAGGGGGGACAAAAAATTTACAAAAAATTTTCGGGATCTTAAACCCCAGAACAAAAAAAAGAGAAAAGAGCCCCCAAAGCCTTGGGGAAAGAAGGAAAGAATGGTTGTTCTGATAGTCTTGGTTGTCACGGCAATCGTCTCGGCTATACTGGCCTTCGGTGCAGCGGGCAAAAACACGCTACGGTTGAATTTGCCGGAATTTGACATCAACTCTTTGAATATATTCAAAGAGGAAACTATAATAGTCGGTAGGGAATGATATGCAAAAACTTTCGTCACCCTTTGGTTTAATAAAAAAGGCCGTTAATATTTTTGCAAAGAAGGAAAATTTTTACTTTCTGGTTAAAATTTATTTACCCCTTTTGCCGTTTTCAATCCTTTCAGGAATCCAAAATTATCTTCCGGTGTCAGTTGCAGACACAAGTGTCTCATGGTTTAGCCTGGGGTTGGGGGTTTTGCAAGTGCTTTCTCTTTTGGTAGGAGCATTCACTACAGTATCGGGGATAATAGCCTTGAGAAAAGTTGCCGAGGGGGAGGAACTTTCGGTCAAAAAAACTTTTATGTCTGCCTGGAAAGTTTATTGGGCGTTTCTCCTTTTGAGCACCGTTCTTACCCTGGCTTACTTATTTGGTTTTATACTTCTGATCGTTCCAGGGCTGCTTTTTATTGTTTGGTTTGCTTTCAGCCGATTTGTGATGGTTGAAAAAAACACAGGAGTGAAATTGTCTTTGTTAAAAAGCAGACAATTGGTAAAAGGGGTCTATTGGGAAGTCCTTGGGAGGTTAATAGTTTTTGGCATGTTCACGGTGATTATTCAAATAATTTTAAGCATGGTTCCTTACGGGGTGGGGTCGGTTGTCAATAGTCTTTCTGGAGGGCTTTATATGCTGCCTTTGTATCTTCTTTACAGGGAACTTAGCGTGTAAACCGTGTGTTTGCCCCGCTATCAAGAATATTTTGACCGGGGATTGGGGAAGGGCTCAATATTTTTTGAATTTGCTCAGTAGTGCAGTATTTAGTCGGTTTATTTTCATCAAAGAACCATTCCTGTTTTGTCGGGCAGTCATTGCAGGGCAAAGTTCCCGTGATGGAACAGATATTTACTTTACTCACTCCGTCGGGCACTTTCCAATCAATGGAGGGTTTTTCGCTTAAAATTGCCGACATAATTTTATTCCAAATGGGAGAGGCTCCCGTAACACCCGAGGCGATACGGCTCATGGGGGAATTGTCATTGTTACCAACCCAGGTTACCACGAGGTAGTTTTGGTTGTATCCGGCGGTCCAGTTATCCCTCAGGTCGTTACTGGTTCCGGTTTTTACCGCAACTTCAGGATGATTTTTGATTACAAGGTAAGAGGCTAGTCCGAATTCCGGCGCACGGGCTCCGTTATCTTTCAGGATATCGGTAAGGATAAAGGCAACTCTGGGGTCGATAACATCGGAAGTTTCGGGACTATTTTTTTCCAAAGTTCTGCCCCTGTAATCCTTTACCGATAAAATAGGTAAAGGTTCGGGACGTTTTCCGTAATTGGCAATCGTTGAGTAAACTTTTGATAAATCGAGTGCGGTTACCGCCCCCCCTCCCAGAGTTAATGACAAGCCGTAATTGGAAGGATCCGTCCAAGTTGTGATTCCCATTTTTTGTCCCTCCTCAATCATTTTAGCTACACCGTAAGAGGCCAAAACTTTTACTGCCGGTATATTGCGGCTTTGAGCAAGGGCGCTTCTAAGAGGAACCCTTCCTTTAAATTGTCCGTCATAATTGACAGGGGAGTAAGGGGTAGTGCCGGGGGTTACGTATGTGATAGGAGAATCATCAATTATCGTGGCGGGAGTATAACCGTTTGCTAGAGCGTATGCGTAATTGACCACCTTAATTGATGAGCCGGGTTGTCTAAGGCTTGTTGTCACGTTAACGTTTCCGTCATTGGCAATATCAAAATAATTTTTTGACCCGACCATAGCAAGAATCTCGCCCGTTTGCGGGTTTACCACGACGGCTGATCCGTTTCCAACATGGAGCCCCCTGAGTTTTTCAACCTCAGACTGTACTACCTGCTCTGCCATTACCTGAATGGGGAGGTCAAGACTGGTAGTTACTTCAAGTCCTCCTTTTTCGACCATGTCCTCACCGTATTTATTCACAAGCAGCTGTCTAATATACATTACAAAATGAGGAGCTCTAATCTCGGTTTTATTTGGCTTAAAAGTTAGTCTTTCATTCGCCGCCGCAACTTCCTGATCGACTGTAATATATTTATTCACCTGCATAAGGTGGAGCACCTCTTTTTGTCTTTCCATGGCAAGGGTTGGATTCGGACCGAAGGGGGAATATGTAGTGGGGCTTCTGGGCAACCCCGCCAAAAGTGCCGCTTCTGCCAGGTCAAGGCTTCCCACATCTTTACCGAAATATGATTCGGAAGCTTCCTGAATTCCGTATGCGGTTCCTCCGTAG
>Ga0075778_113_pt1 | contig 15064 bp, 19 predicted proteins | sample RifGroC1_FD_67871 | JGI IMG/M metagenome (GOLD analysis project Ga0075778, IMG submission 67871) | Microgenomates bacterium GW2011_GWC1_43_13
CGCGGCGAAGTCAACCCGTCTTTTGAAAAAATAAAAAGAATTGCTAAAGTTTTGAAGCTAAAAATCACTATTTCGTAGGCTTTGCCTGATCCATATTCTTTAGCGCATTTTGTGCAAACCGCTTCATCATATCTGCTAGTTGCTCTGCCCTATATTCGTTCGCATTCTCCGGATCGGTCTTCTTCAAACTTTTCAAGGCTGCCTTAACTAAAAATTCTCTATTGCCTTCATCAAGCACAAATTGGTAAGTCTTGTCAGAAACTCTGCCGTATTTACCCTTAGCAAACGCGTCCAGTTCATCCCAAGGCAAGGTGTCAGAAAGATTCACTAAAAAATCATCCATCACACTTTTCATGCCCCTATTATAGCCCAAGAGGTTGTCTAGAGGAAATTTTCGAATTTTAGAAAGCTAAACATCTCGGTTGCTAGCTCCTTACTATCAATTCGACGCATAATTTCGCGGCTTTTCGCCTGCGACAAAATATTAAGACTGCCCTCCCAAAGCACTTGCCGATCTAAAATAGCGAGTTTTCTGTGATGATTACCGGTACATAGAAGTACTTGTACTCCTAAGGCCTCAAAACGACGAATTTCAGCTTCGGACTGCTCTTCCATCGTTTCGCTATGCTCTCTTGGGTCACGGGTCACTACATAAACCCGTACGCCACGATGTATAAGTCTTTCAAATATGGAGTAGAGTGTTCCTGCCCGTTCTCTTGCTATGAACGGACTCTCAATTACGACTTCGCTCGCAGAGCGAAGTAAATCGTGCCTAAATTGGGCATAAAAAGTTGTTTCATCATAGAGACTTGTGGAAAATAAGGCTTGAGATAGGCTCATTTTGCCTCCTCCTCGACTTGATACGCTCCCATTAGCCTGATAAAATGTACGAGGTATTCTGAAGACAGTGAGGAAAATGGTTCAAAATAAGAACTGTCTTCCGCACTTATTTAGGTTAGGTCAGTTTTTAGCGCACCCGTGGCGGAATTGGCATACGCGGTAGCTTGAGGAGCTACGCCGAAAGGCGTGAGAGTTCGAGTCTCTCCGGGTGCACTCGTTTTTTTTGAAGGACACTTAGCTCAGCCGGTTAGAGCACTTCGTTTACATCGAAGGGGTCGGGGGTTCGAGTCCCTCAGTGTCCACAGGATGGAAAAGGAAAACCATTTAAATTTGGAGCCGGAAATCAGGTTAATCGGAGCTCTTTACAATTCTAAAACTAATGGCAAGTGCGTATTGGTACTTGAACCGGACCAGGCATGTCAATTAATGGGATTTGAGGTTAACGGTAATAATGTAAAAAAAGCGGCTAATACCATTAATAAAATTTTACCCGACTTATTTAGCCCGATTTTAAAGCCCGGTACAGGCTTGGTAGGTTGGAGCTATAGCCCGGCCAGACTGAAGTTGCGTTCGATTGACACACTGGAAGAGAAGCAGGACGTCAGACGTTATAATATATTCCCCCGGCGTCAAACTGAGGATTGTTTAAGAACTAATCCTAAATTTAAAGCCGTGTTTAAGCAGGTATATTCGAACGGAAGAGTTAGTTATAGAAGAATCTACTAACAGTATTGCACGTTCAACGGAAACACACTTTTTTTTTACAGGTTCTAAAAGGGTTAAAGCTAATTTGCCGAGATAGCCAAGGTGGTCACGGCGGGCGCCTGAAGAGCGTCAAATGGCTGTTCGACTCAGCCTCTCGGCACAGAAAATCTGTCTGTCCTAATTGATTACCTTAATCTTGCTAAGTATCTCCTCAATCTCGGCTATGGAAACCGTGTCAGTTTGGGGAACATTAAAAGGAACATACCCAATACTTGTGTATTGTATATAAAAAGAGCTTCCTGGCAGCTTCTCACAAAGAAAGAAATTATCCTCTGACGAATTTGTGTATTCGGATGTGGCTAAACGCCATAATACCAGGCCATCCCTTTTAATTTGCCTATATGATGGAAATACCGAGGCAAAAGCAGGAGCGTTAGCATTGTTTTTATCGTCCTCAAAAAGACACGCTCCCACAGATCCCGGACCCTGTTTAATCTCAAATGATACGGAAGCCTTTGAGAGCTTTATGGGCGCTTGCGTAGTTTCCAATTTCCATGTTGGCGGATAATAAAGAATAAACGCACTGGAAAATTCGGTTTTAGGGAATTGATACGACTTCCAGTTTACGAGGGGTTCCGTTGTGGGTACAGTTGTGGGAGTTATCACCGTTGGTTTGGTAGACTCTTTTGGCGTGGATCTTTGGGATGTGAACGGGATGTTTCCTTTCATAACTCCGAAGTAGTAAGTGGCACCTCCAGCTAAAAATAGTAAAACAATAATTAGTAAAACTTGAGTAAAACCCTTGGGGTAAATCATGATAAGTAAAATATAAAGTATTCGGGGTAAAATGTCTATTGAGTATTTTAAGTTGTGAATATAGAGTTTCAATCTCATTTGCTGTAGAATTAAGGCTGTTGAGGGTGTTTGATCTCGGGAAGTTCTTGACACGGAAAGTGATTTGCGGCGGTAATTCATCGGTAGAATGTCTCCTTGCCAAGGAGAATGTAGCGGGTTCAATTCCCGTCCGCCGCTCTCAACCAATACAATTAGCCCTTGTAGCTCAACGGATAGAGCATCTCCCTTCTAAGGAGGAGATGACAGTTCGATTCTGTCCAAGGGCACAAAACTAAATAATTTGTGAGGCCTTAATAAAGGCTTTATTTGCCCGGAGCTCATTGAAGATTTTACAGGGCTCTACAATTTTAGGATTTGTGATTTTATAGAAAACATTCTTTCCTTGCCTTCTTGTGGTAACAAGTCCGACATAGCGTAAATAGGAAAGGTGTTGGGATGTGTTAGACTTTCGTATCCCGAGAGCTTTGGATAGTTCATTCACCGTTGCCTCTTTTTCGACTATCAGATTCAAAATCTCAAGCCGCTTTGCGTTAGCCATCACTTTATATAGCTCGGCGTTCTTCTTGTAAATCTCCTTACCGAAGGGAGATTTTAATTTTCTAGCCTTATGCATATATTTCTAGGGAATTAACATTATATATAAGATTTCGAGTTCGTCAAATTTATTGTTACAATTACATCATGATGAAAAAAAATATAACCTTAATATTCATGATTTTAATCTTTTTTAGTACCTACTCTTACACTTTTGCTGCGAGTTCACCTTTTTCCGTCAAAAATAATAGATTTGGTATCCATATAACGAATGAGAAAGATTTACCTGATGCCGCGGTACTTGTAAATTCGTCAGGTGGTGATTGGGGGTACGTTACGTTTGTTATCACAGAAGCGGATAGAAACCACGACAGGTGGCAGTCGGTGTTTGATCAAATGAGGAGGCTTCACTTGATCCCAATTGTAAGAATTGCGACTAAGGCAAACGAGGAAATCTGGGAGGTGGCAAACGAAGCGGAGATTAATAATTGGGTAGCTTTTCTCAATTCCCTAAATTGGGTTGTTCAGAACCGTTATGTTACCCTTTACAATGAGCCAAATCATGCGAAGGAATGGGGCGGGAAAATCGACCCTGAGGGTTATGCGAACTACTTGAATAATTTTGCGAATGAATTACACAGTGCGTCTCCTGATTTTTTTGTTCTTCCCGCTGGCCTCGATGCATCCGCGAAAAATACGACATCGACTATGGATGAATCAACTTTTCTTAAAAGGATGCTTGTGGCTGTGCCTAATCTTTTTGATAGTCTTGACGGATGGGTGTCTCATTCATATCCCAACCCGGGCTTTTCGGGCAGCGAAACCGATACAGGAAGAGGAACTATCGGTTCATTTGATTGGGAGCTAAACTATTTAAAATCTTTGGGTGTAACCAAAGAACTGCCCGTCTTTATCACTGAAACAGGATGGTCAAATAAGGAAGTGGACCCCAACAAGATTTCGGATATGTATGGTTATGCCTTTAGGAAGATTTGGAATGATAATAGGGTGGTTGCCGTTACTCCCTTTATTTTAAATTACCCGCAAGAACCCTTTACAGAATTTTCGTGGAAGAAAGCGGACAACTCCTTTTATCCTTACTATTCGAGTATCCAGGCAGTTTCTAAAATCTCAGGCGAGCCTGTTCAAATAGTCAGCGGGCAAATTATTGGTGCTGTTGCCCAACCGGTTATTCTCTTCCGAGGTGATTTTCTAGGGGCAATATTGGCTAGAAATACCGGCCAATCTATTTGGAACACAAAAAATATTTTGGTAACAGCTGATACGAGGGATGTTCTGATTAAGAGCTACTCGTTTCCAAACACTGAACCCACAAGACTTGGCTTAATTTTTTTTAAGGCATCCTTGTCTGAAACGGAGGGGTTTTTTAACAAATCCATATTTTTGAGTGATAAAAATGGTAAAAGGATTACAAATAGTTTTCCGATAGAGGGAGTCATTGCTAAAATAGATAAAATGCAAGTCATTACGTTTTTTGGTAGAATAGGCTCGTATTTGCAAAGCTCTCTAAATTTAAAATTTTAAATTTGGGCCTGTAGCTCAATGGTAGAGCAATTCCCTCTTAAGGAAGAGGTTGATGGTTCGAATCCATCCAGGCTCACATTATGCACTCCATTTTGCCCAAATCCCGGTAGAAAGAAGTCTTCCTGCCGATTTTTCCCGAAGGGTTAATTCTCCGTTTTCGATTTGTCCCCCGAGTATTCCAAAATAATCATTCAATGTGTTGGCAAGTGTGATAGAAGAGGAGGAAATTGCATAAGCGTTAGTAATTATAAAAAGGGGCTTTTCGGACAAGACTTCCATGCAATTTTTTAGAAGTTTTGGAAAATCGCGATTAAAGTCCCAGACCTCGCCTTTTGGTCCATGGCCATAAATTGGGGGGTCCATAATAATTGCATCATATTTGATCCCTCTTTTGACCTCCCGCTCAGTAAATTTTACGGCGTCGTCAATTATCCACCGGAGTGGGACATTCTCCATTCCATTTAAGATCTTGTTTTCATTGGCCCATGTTATTGTGGGTTTTGACGAGTCCAGATGCGTAACACTTGCTCCCGCCCTCGCGGCAAAAAGTGATCCTATGCCCGTATATGCAAATAAGTTAAGCAAATTAATCGGCCGGTGGGCCAATTGAATGGTGCGAAAAATATAATCCCAATGTGTGACTTGTTCTGGAAAAACCCCTGTATGTTTAAACGGGGAAAGTTTTGCCCAAAACTTAATTCCGTTATATTCAAGCCTCCATTTTTGCGGAACTCTTGTTTGAATATTCCACAATCCCCTGTCTTTATCTGTTCTTTCAAAAACGGCGTCTGCCTTTTGCCATTCCACTATAGGTAATGATTTTTTCCAAATAATTTGTGGGTCGGGTCTATCTAAAAGATATTTGCCAAATCGTTCGAGTCGACGTCCTTCACCGCTATCAATCAGATCATAATCCTTCATTAAATAAATCGTATTTTCATACCCTCCAAAACTTCTGTTGAAAAAGAGACCTCCTGTCCGGGAAATTTTGCCCCTGGTCCCCAAATCTTAACAAGTTTTTTACTTTCTTCAAAATCCGGCCCAATTTTTAAGGCAACAGCTTTCAGTGTCTCGCCCTCTTTCATTATAATAGGGCTTCCAGTAGACACATCCTCATCGGGTTTTACAAGATACACGGTAACAAACTTTAAAGCCCTCCAAATCTGCTCAATTAAATCGGGAATTCCTTCTCCTATATTGGCACTTATTGCGCTATATTCACCCGCTATCATACTTCTATAATTCGGTTCCATATCCACCTTATTAATAACAAAAATGGCCGGGATATAAACTCTATTATTCGAAAATGCGTCAAAAAGGCGGTTGTAAGTAATCTTTTCCTTAAAAGTTATACTTCCGTTATTTATACCGTATTCTCTGGCGATCTCTTTAATAGTATCCTTGTCTATCGCCTGTTTTATATTTGATAAAATTTCAAGCCCTCCTTCCGTTTTCCTTTCAACCAAAACCTTGGGCTTTGCTTGATTCAAACGTATACCGGCTCCTTCAAGTTCTGTAACCATGCTTGCCATGAGATTAACTCTTTTAACGTCAGTCATAACTAACAAAATATCAGCATTTCTAGCAACGGATAACACCTCTTTGCCTTTCCCCCTTCCTTCTTTTGCTCCTTCAATGAGACCCGGGATATCAAGGATTTGGATATAAGCTTTATTGTACTTGAGCATACCCGGGACGACGGTCACCGTGGTAAACGCATATGGTGCAACCTTGCTTTCTGCATTGGTCAGACGGTTTATCAACGTAGATTTACCGGCAGAAGGGGGCCCAACAAGTACAACCGTGGCGTCACCTTGCTTTTTGACCGAGAATGACACGCCTCCGCCCCCGGACTTTCCTGAAATTTCTATTTCCTTATCCTTTAATCTTGATATCTTTGCCCTCATGGCTCCGATAAATCCGTTTGTGGCTTTGTGGTGTGGAGTTTTACGCAATACTTCCCGGATTGCTTCGATTTGTTGGTCAATTGTGTCCATCTAGGCTATAATTATACTCGAAATATGCGCCTGTAGCTCAACGGATAGAGTACCTGTCTTCGGAACAGGCAATAGAGGTTCGATTCCTCTCAGGCGCACAGATATTTTTCATTACAACTTCTTTAAAAAATATGATATAAAGGTTTTCAAGGTGAAGTATATTATTGTGTCTGGTGGTGTTGTAAGTGGCCTTGGCAAGGGAATTGTCACCGCCTCATTGTCCTTTCTTCTTAAGTCCCGCGGTTATAAAGTTGCTCCGACAAAGATCGATATGTATCTTAACGTTGATGCAGGCACGATTCGGCCCCAGGAACATGGCGAGGTTTTTGTTACACACGACGGTATTGAAACAGATGAAGACCTGGGGCATTACGAGAGGTTTATAAATGAAAATTTAAGCAGGGCTAGCTATATCACCACAGGTCAGGTTTATCAAGAGGTCATAAGGCGTGAGAGGACCTTCCAATACAAAGGAGAGGATGTGGAAGCCATCCCCCATTTGACAGACGAGATAACGAGAAGAATTAATTTGTCTGGGGAAACGCGCAATGCTGATATTACTCTCGTAGAGCTGGGTGGTACTGTCGGGGAGTATCAGAACGGCATCTTTTTTGAGGCTACTCGCATAATGAAGCTGAAAAACCCTAAAGATCTCATTCATGTTCATGTTACGTATCTTCCTGTCCTTGCGAATGTTGGGGAATTGAAAAGCAAGCCAGCACAAACATCCGTTCATATTCTTAACGGGATGGGGATTCACCCAGACATTATCGTTGCTAGAAGTGAAAATCCCATAGACGACAGGCGCCTCGAACGCTTGGCGCTATTTTGTAACATCGAACCAGAGAAAATTTTCTCTGCACCGGATGTGCCTTCTATTTACGAAGTGCCGCTTGTTTTTCACTGCAGGGAACAACACCTGGCAACAACTTGTCTCAAGTTGTTGCATTTAAAGACTAAGAGTCATCGTACTTTGGACCCATGGAAAAGCATGGTTAAGAATGTTAAATCCCGTAGATTGCCAGAAGTTAGAATCGCAATGGTAGGTAAGTATTTTGCCACAGGTGAATATAAATTGTCTGATTCCTACGTATCCGTAATTGAATCATTGAAACATGCGGGGTGCTTTCTTAACGTCAAGGCTAAGGTTGAATGGGTCGATAGTGAGGATCTTGAAAACGCAAAGTCAACACTCAACGGTTATGACGGAATTATCGTTCCTCAGGGCTGGGGCAGTCGTGGTATAGAAGGAAAGCTTATGGCTTCAAAATACGCACGCGAGAATAATATACCCTACTTAGGGCTTTGTTTTGGTATGCAAATGGCTTCAATCGAATTTGCTAGAAATGTCTTAGGACTTAAAAATGCCAATACCACCGAGGCTAATCCGAAGACAAAACATCCTATCATTTGTGCGATGCCTGACCAGGAAAAATATCTATCCACACATCAATACGGAGGAACCATTAGATTGGGAGCCTGGCCATGTATTATAAAAAGGGGCACTCTCTTAGAGAAATCGTACAGAAGTTACGGCAAAGTCAAGGACGCACCATGGTTCATACCACGCAATCCAACATCAAAGGTTTCGAGTACTAAGTCACTGATTATTTATGAAAGGCACAGGCACAGATATGAATTCAACAATAAGTTTAAGTCATCCTTCGAGAAAAAGGGCTTTGTAATTTCAGGCACCTCCCCTGATGGTAAATTAGTTGAAGCTATTGAGCTTGACAACCACAAATTTTTTGTTGGCACCCAATTTCACCCGGAATATATCAGCCGGCCTCTTGCTCCCCACCCTCTGTTCATTTCATTTTTAAAAGCCACAATGATAAAATAATACCCAAGCCGAGGTGGCGAAATGGTATACGCAAGGGCCTTAAGAGCCCTCGAGTGCATAACTCATGCGGGTTCGAGTCCCGCCCTCGGCACAAACGGATTTACCACTGTCCCCTCATGTCTTCTGGTAAAGTCAGTGCCAATTTTGTCATCACGTCATTTAGGTTCGGCTGGTCGGCTGGACTCTGCTGAATAATTGTTTCGCCAATTGCCAGATGAATTCTCTTGCCTAAATTAAATTTTTCTCTTTTAAACTCATCAATGTAGGAAATTCCCAACGGAATATATATAACTGGTGTTATAAATTTACCTGTTGCCAGTATCCCAGACTCTGCTACGCCCAAAACACCATCGCTGCTTCTGGTACCCTCCGGGCTTATAAGACATCCAATAGGTGTATCTGACATGCGCAGTTCCTTAAGTCTTTTTAACCATGCCTTGTATGTACTTTGAGCCTGATCCCTGGTATATCCATACTCTGGATTGTTCACCTGATATGCTTGAATTACCCGTATAATTTCGAATCCGGTTTTTTTGGCTAAGTTAATCATAAATATAAATTTTCTATTTCTTGGGTTTTCCGGAGATGTGTGAAAATGTGAAGCAGGTGCAATAAGGTGTCTTGAGTATTTTGGATCAAATTTTTGAATAATGTGAGCCGCAAACATTGGGTCGTTAAATGAAATGTGATTAAAGTAAACGATATAACTTAAGTCTGGTTGACTATTTAACAGGTTTTTGATCTCCTCTATCCTTCCGCGGTCTCTCTCGGACAAATTGATTTGAAATGCAACATCTGGAAGAAACCCAGTTAAAAAGTCACGACTAATATTTTCGATTCTTGACGACATTTGATTAAATTATAGCGTTGGTATTAAAGGTGTTCGAATTATAAAGTTATTTTCTGAGCCTGGAATTATAACACCTGTTGCGGTATCATTGAAGGGTCTCTCATATTCCGGAGTGTAGCGCAGTTGGTAGCGCGCCACGTTTGGGACGTGGAGGTCCCCGGTTCGAGCCCGGGCACTCCGACTTTTGATATAATTAGAGTGTGCGGGTATGGTTCAATGGTAGAATAGGAGCTTTCCAAGCTTTTGACGGGGGTTCGATTCCCCCTACCCGCTCAAAATTATTTATTCTGCTTTGGAGCTTCCCACTATAACCTGAACGGTATCAGTTGAAACATTTTCCAAGCTTTGTACGGTATCGACTGCATAGGTCTTCCCCAGAGCCGCAGAAAGGGCGGAAATATAACTTGCATCTACGGTGCTTTTGGCCTTAATAACTGTTTTTGTATAATCATACGTTGACGCGTTCCCTGTAGTGCCCACCTTAAATCCGGCAGTTGTCAAAAGAGTTTTAACCTTTCCTGCCTCGCCGGCAATACCGGAGCCGTTAAGGATGTTAACGGTGTACCTGGTTAAATCCTCGGATTTCACCGGACTGGGCGATGGTGCGGCAGAATTAATCGGCGAGGAAGACGGTGTGGCGACTTCTTCTTGGTTTCTATTTACCCCTTTTTGATAGAAGACAATCCCCCCGAGTATGGCGCCTAAAAGAAAAATGCCTGGAATAATTATCCATAGAGCAATTGATGGGGACTTTCTGGGTTCAACCTCAACGGTATTTCTTTTAACTTCCGTTACCTTCTCTTCAACAATACTTTCAGGTTCTGACGGAACATTGTCCTTGGCAGCCGCAGGAAGAATATCGGGCTCGGACGCTGCCTCTTTAGTCACAGCAACTTCCTCGACAACAACTCTCTTCCTGTCTTTATTTGCTTCCTTGTCCGGCATAAATTAAGTATATAAAAAAACCCTTTGAAATAGCAATTAGGAATATTTTTTAAATTAAAGCATTTACAGGTTTATACGAAAGATCCCTCAACTTGTAAATTTAATACACATTAATTAGAATTATATAATGTTACCAATTACCGACTTTTCATTTATATACAAAGTTTCATACTTTCTAATGGCTATTCCGACGATTTTGGTTATTATAATAGCAATTATTTCTTCTAAAGAAATGGGTGGAACTCTTGGAAAAGGACTGAAAAAGATTGCTATAGGAACAATCGTAGACTCAATTTTAGTCGCCACTTATATTTTTTGGGAAAGAGGTTCTCAGGGGATTATTAACGAAAACATAATGAGATATTTTTTCTTGGTATCAGGAATATTTGCCTCGACTTTCCTAATTATCGGGTTTTATCAAATCTATGAGATAACCAAAAGGTTAAAACTATCAAGTCCCTAATCCCTTACTTTTGTCTGTAATCTCTTCTATAATTTTTTTACAGTTATCACAGAGGGTAAACCTTTTTGCTAAAGCAATTTTTTCCTCCTCAGCTTGCCCCCTCAATATCCAGCCCCCACTCTCAAATTTTTTATTTCCTAGATATATCTCAACCCTTCCCACATGGCCCAGTTCAAAACCTAAACTTTCTATCCCGGAACAGGGAACCCAAAATCTTGTACCGATAGGTAATTCGGCATAATATTTATCACTCTCTATTGGAGCAAAACTCTTTTGTCTCACAAGCTAGTATTTATTAATTTGATAGTGAAGTCAATGTTTGAATGAGGGCAAGCTTACACAGAATGTGATATACTATGGGCATATTTGAAACATGACCACATCTGAACGGGAGAATAATGGCGATTTTATCGAATTATATATAGCTTCCTGTTCGTCTTGCGGATGGGAAGGGGATCTTGAAATAAACAACAATCTGGTACTGGAACTTTCCGCATACGATGAAGAAACAGGGGGCCAAACAGTGCAAGGTTATTTGGATGTCCTCCGGGAAAGCATTGCTTCATCCCACAATTTTGAAAGTCAAGGTTGTAAAAATCCGTCTATATCAATAAGTAGGTAATTGTTAAATATCGCAGAGCTACAGAGCCTTAATTATATTAAGTGTGGGACCTAAATTATAGACTAAGAAAATACTAAAATACAGACTTGAAAATAATGGCTTCAATCAGAGAAAATATCGGGAATTGCCTAAAGAACGCTATATATCCGTAACTAAGGAGTATGCAGAAAGCATACAAGACTGGGGAGAAAAAGTCTTTGCTACAGCGGTAACTTCAAAAGAAAATCTTATAGTTAAATACCAGATCCCCATCCGGGGTAAAGTTATAGATTTTTGGGTTAAAAATACCAAGATGAATGGAAGCAGTAAGGGAATGTTGGTTGAGGTAACTAAAACACCTCTAAATAAATCTCATAATAAAAGGGGCCAAAGACGGGCCATGGAAGAAGAAGGTCTACCTCACACGATTCTCTTTAAAGAAAATTTAGTAAATATAGACACAAACGCTAATAAAAGGGATGTAACAGAATACTAATCTAGTTGTTCTGGATGACTTAGCGAACGTACTTCGAATTAGATTAAACTCAAATTTAAGTAATTTTAGATTAAACTTATTAATATGATCCAAAGAGAAAGTAAGCTAAATTCCCATATTTGTATTATTGCGTTTATTCCCTTGTAAGCTTTTAATATCCCAAATATCCCCAAATAATAAATTAAAGGAATAATAATTGAAATTAAAGATAAATAAATATTTGTATTACGTATTAAATAACCGAAAATAATTAAAGATAGAGGATTCACAATAAAAAAATATTTAACAACAAAAGTATGAATACCTAAATATTTATAATAAGGAAATATTGCAGTTAAAATTGCAGCTAATATTGTCGTAAGATAAATAAAAATAAAAATCGACATGTTCTCAACCGGAAATTTTTTACTAAGGAAATATAGAAACAATACTTGAAAAATTGACCCCAATATTAATCCGGAGTTAATAATATATAAATTTCTTTTTATCCCGGTAATTTGTGAGATCGTTTTTGATCTATATTTCAATCCTTTTAACAAAGATAGGAATACAACTAAAGGCCATACTAGTAAGATGGATATTATTCCAGAATAATTAAGTAGCATAATTTAATATTACAGAAATTTAAGAATAAATTGAAGCTAAAATATCAGGGTGACTAACCCTTTTTATTTTGAACTATTATTCAAGCTCAAACAGGCTTATCCAAAGATTCAAACACATTTTAACTAGGTACAATAACTAGATTTTTAGTTCGACACCTTTACCAGAATTTAGTAAAAATTCGTTAATTCTTGATTCAAATTCATTTTTCATTTTGTCTGCCTTGTCCTTTAATACAGCGTCTTTTTGGTTAAAGTCCAAATTAGGGTTGAATTGGACAAAACCTAGATTGTCTCTGCGTGACATTCTGATAATTAGTTTTGAGTTAGAATCCAGACTAGAGCCCAATCTCCTTTCACAATAACCTTGTTTAGATAATTCACTTTTAATATCATCCACCACTGTTAAACTGAGTTGCTGTTTAAACATTTGAGAACCTAATGTTTCTCCAACAGTATCCTCATAGATTTCCACAACACTACTTACAAAACCGATCGTTACGGTATCTATTTGAAATCCACATTTTTTAGGAGTGCTCTCTGTTTCAGTCATTTGTTAATATTACACTATATTTCTGAGGCCGAACCTATATGGGTGGCTAACCCTTTTTATCTTGAACTATTAGCCAAGCTCATTTATGCCTATCCTGAATATAAGACACTGTTTAACGATGACTAGTCAATGGAGGACGTTGGATGTAATATTTGGAATCAATTAGTGATTCCACTTTGGGTGACTTAGTGAACATACTTCGAACAAATTCATGTAAAATATAAATATATATATATCATTATGTTTAAATATTATTTTGTTAATATTGAACAATTAAAGTATTTGTAATAATATTAGCGATATGGATACATTAACAAACGATGAAATAAGATCTTCAGAATCGTTAGCCGAGGAGAAATATTCAGGTTCCGAAATAAAAAATTTCTGGAAAAATTTTAAGCAAGATATAAAAACCAGCTTAGATGATATTGAAGCAAATAATGAAGAAGATATTAAAATTAAACCTTCTTCAAATGGAGAATTCCCAAAATTAACACAAGAAATTGGTCAATCACTAGTAAATGGAATGCAAGAAACAGTGAGGAGTTACACCAAGTTAATACCTAAAGATCCTATTCGTGCGGTTTTATGGGTAGCAATTGGTCCGTATGCAAAAATTGGACAGGAAAAAACTGGTGCAGAAACTGATCTTTATGCCTGGAAAAAGATAACCGATCATCCAATTAAACCCAATCCGCTTGATGACAACGAAACCATACAAATATCCACTCAGGACATGAATGATGTGGGGAAAGTATTAGGTAATCTTTTAGCCAATCTTGCTTTAGCCACAAAAGATCCTGCTGATATTGATCCAAACAGAGGGAAATTGGGTGATGCTAGATATAAATGGTCAATTGAATCAAAAGACAAGCTACGACTGATTGATACCTTGCTTCACGAATTAAAATAATTTATCAATCCAGTTTTGCTGGGTGGTTGAGGAGATTCGAACTCCCGACCTTCCCCTCCACAGGGGGACGCTCTAAACCAAACTGAGCTACAACCACCAGGTCCAGTCTCTATTTTACCATAGACATGGTCACTTTTAATGTTTAGCCAGTAAATCAATAATCCTCTTTGCAGATGGGGAAAGAACGGCAAGTCTTATTCGAGCCTTGATGTTTGGGTCATTCTTATGGAAAAGCCTGTCTACTGCCTCCAATTCGTATATAAATTTTTTGAAGGTAATCGGATCGTTATATATGATTATTTTGCCGTCAGATACGGTTAAAAGTTTTGTGTCTGCTATAGCGTTAACAATAACGACGGAGGAAAGCAGATAGTCTCTAAGAAACCTGTTTGTTTCATCAGCTTTGTAGCCGGCGAAAAGTTCGCCTCCTGTAGAAGACTCAACAATTTCTGAAGCGTATTCCGTAAAAATAGCTCTAATCATTTGCTTTTGGTCTAGACCGAAGTTTCTGTCACACTCGGTTATTGAATAAATTACGGCAGGCACATCAGCAGGGACCTCCCCAAACATGTCGTACTGAGGGAAGACTATATGTGCGTTTTCGTGGGGAACGTATAAAAGCGTAAAATATGGTGTCAAATCGATATCCAGTTCAGATTCGCTAAAATTCATTAGTTTTCCGCAAGATTTCCAGAAAGGTTCTTTTTTAGCAAAATTATTTCTTGCAAGGTAAAAACCGTATTTCGTCTTTTTGTCGTATTTAAGATAAAAAGCCTCGCCGGAGACCGCCGACAGGGCTTCAAATCCGGCTCCCGCAATGCTGTCACCAACGAGCATGTTTAATCTTTCGGAACTTTTGGCATATTTCCTTTTTAAGAGAAAATTCCTTTTCAAGCCCGCTAGTAAAAAACTTTTTTGTGATTAGCGCTTCCGGAAATTTAAACAAGATTTCTACTTCATCTTTACCATTCTCTTCTAATACCCAAGCGAGAGATCTTAAGTAACCTATTAATACAGGAGATCTAAAAAAGCCCATTTCTTTTCTGTACAATACAAATTGTACGGTTGAGATTGAGTCTCAGTTGCAATAAGCGTTCATTGCGCTTTACCATGCTCCATGCGAGAACGTGAGTTTAGAGACGTGCTGTCCGACCTTGGAGGTGCCCGGAAAGCGAGTAAGCGGCTTAAAGTGACAGAGCGGACGGTACGCCGTTGGTTGTTGCAAGAGGAGACGCCCACCTGGTCGCAATTCAGCCTTTGCTGGTTTGTTTGGTGTTTAACCTTTAATCCTCGGTTGCCGCCGGTGGATTTCTTCCGGCGCG
>Ga0075778_125_pt1 | contig 8492 bp, 6 predicted proteins | sample RifGroC1_FD_67871 | JGI IMG/M metagenome (GOLD analysis project Ga0075778, IMG submission 67871) | Microgenomates bacterium GW2011_GWC1_43_13
TGGCTTCCACGAACTTTCTTATAAGTGCAGGTATTACGTGGGAAGACCTTGGGTTAAAGTTATCCCCGGGACCGTAAAGGTTAACGGGTAGAAGAAATATCGCGTTAAAACCGTACTGCTGCCTATAAGCCTGGGACTGAACCAACTGCATTTTTTTGGCCAAGCCGTAAGGGGCGTTTGTTTCTTCGGGGAAGCCGTCCCACAGGTTCTTTTCCTTAAAAGGAACAGGGGTGTACTTTGGGTAGGCGCATATTGTACCCAAGGCAATGTATTTTTTTACTTTTGCATCCCTTGCCGCCATCATCATGAAGGTTCCCATCAGGATATTGTCGTCAAAAAGCGTGGCCGGAAATTCCCTGTTGTAGCCGATCCCGCCGACATTTGCCGCCAGGTGGATTATTACGTCGCCCTTTTTGGCAACCTTTAGGCAGTCCTCGTATTTTCTCAAGTCATATTCGGATCTTTTGGGAACAAATATACTCTTGGGGTTTTTGGCTTTTATTTTTGCCACCAAATGCCGGCCGAGAAACCCGTCCCCACCGGTGACAACCACTTTTTTGTCTTTCCAGAAATCACTGGCCATATTTACAGTATGAAGTATAGCCTAGAGCCGGCTCAAATGCCATCAGGCTACCCAATAGCCTCTAATAAAGAGACTGGCAAGTATTATGGCTAAAATTGCAGATAGGGTCATTGCCAACTTCCCATACTTTCCCATTTTGACAATTACGATAGGTAGAAAAGAAAACGCAGCCAATATATATCTCGGCATTGAAGAAAACGAACCTGAAAGGGTGGGGATAACTATAACCATGGCGGCAAACAGCCAGTAACTGAACCGAATCTTTTTAAGATATATTACTAATAGAGTTAAAGGAACTAGGGTCATGACAAATTCCAACATTGAATTAAAAAATTGTAATGAAAATGGCGGAATACTCATGAAAATTTTAAAGTATCTGTAGATCACCTGTGGTAAAAGAATGGGCGTGGAAGATCTTTGTGCGCCAAAAAATGGTTGGGCCGATATAAAATATATCGGGTCACCGAAGGTTTTCCAAAGATAATACATATAGGCAGCCAAACCCGCTACGGAAATGGATTCATAAAAAACCAAAACCGATAAAAGCAGGAACAGGGATTCGGTATAAATCGATCCAAAATAAAAAGAGGTGGGTAAAAGAAGCAGTAATAATATTGATGCCCAGGACACTTTTGAACTGAAGTCCAGCCTAAAGAGTTTATAGAGAAAATATAGTGACAGGAGAAAAAACACGTTTGCCAATACAAGTCCCGAATAAAAAAAGGCGGGATCAACATATAAAGCGGTATCAACGAGCGGGTTTTTGGGAATAACACTACTTGCAAGTTTTATCAACATCGGGAATACCGGAAAAAAAGCCGGTGTATATAAAGCGTCATATCCGTTTTGGGCAATCCTAAGATAGTGAACGCCGTCAAAATTACCAAATCCCCAGATCCAGTACGGCAAATGTGTTATTTCCAGAACCCTCTCTGTGTATGGGAACCTGGCTCCGAATTCCGGAAACAGAGAGATTGATAAAAAGGCTACGACAAAAAGAAGTATTCTCCAACTAAAAAAGTACTTGAGTACATTCAAAAATATCTGCTTATTAGTCATTCGGTTGTTTCTTGCAACTGACCCTGATTTTATCACGGTTTCATTGTTCCTGAATCTGATTTAATTATATAATTGACTACGTGTTTAATAAACTTCGCAATAACTGGATTTATCTGCTTCTAATAGTGATATTCGCGTTTTTGGGTATGAAAGCACTCGTCCATCCAGGTCTTTTTACGGCTCACGACATCTGGCATCAGGTAGCAAGACTCTATTACTATTCGCAGGCCATAAATGACGGGCAAATTCCCCCCTACTGGATTGGACAGCTTGCAAACGGATTCGGATACCCTCTTTTTTTCTTTTCGTATAACTTGCCTTGGATTGCCGCCATCCCCTTCATCAAAATCGGTATCGATATCCCGAATACTTTAAAAATTCTTTTCTTTCTGTTTTATCTTCTTTCGGGTCTTTCTATGTACCTTTTTGTGAATAATTTATTGAAAAATCGTCTGGCTGCTCTTCTTTCTTCTATTCTTTACCTTTGGGCTCCTTACCACTTCATTTCTGTCTATGTGGGCGCGTCCATGGGGATTGTCTTTGTTTTTGCTTTTCTTCCGGTTCTTCTCCTGGGAATGAATATGATTAAGGAGGATCACGCACTGGGCATTCCGGTAGCTACCGTGGGCCTTGCTGGAATTGTGCTTTCTCACTTAATGCATTTAGTATATCTGATACCCGTCATCCTTACTTTTTTCCTGGCGCAGCTGGCTACTTCCAAAAATAAATATTCTTTGGTCAAAAGAACTATATTCGCATTAATTCTTGGGGTCCTTCTGTCCGCCTTTTATCTCATCCCTTCGGTTTATTACAACCAGTTTACAAAAATCCGCCAAACATCAGGGCTGACAGATCTTTACAAGAGGAATTTTGTCAATTTTAGTCAACTTGTATACTCCAAATGGGGCTATGGCCCCATTTCGTATAACGCCAAGGATGGGGAAATGTCGGTGCAAGTCGGGATTGCACAGTGGATTTCGGTAATCGGTACAACCCTTTTGCTGTTTATGGGGAGGTTAAAGAAAGACAGGCGGATTCTTACAATCTTTGTCCTTTCCGGTTTTACGGCAAGCACATTTCTTATGCTGGATTATTCATTTCCACTTTGGCAATTTATCGAAAAATTCATTATGCTTGACTATCCTTTCAGGGAACTTCTGGGTGCAACTTTCATGGGTTCGGTTTTGGCCGGCATACTTATTGCCAGCCTTAAGAAAAAGTGGCAGTATTTACTTTTTATTTTGGTGGCTTTCGTTGCGGTTTACACAAACAGAAATCATATTAGGGTCAACCTTTATACTGACATTCCTCTGCAGACATACGTAGATTCGGAGGTAACTACCAATAGCTTTAATGAATATCTGCCCATAAACGCTGACCAGAAGCTGCTAGATAATAAGTATCAACCGGTTGACGGGTGGGGTGTTTCCATTCTTGCCATAAACCGCACCACCAACGGTCTTTCTTTGGATATTAACGCAACCGAAGATGTAACTCTCTCAATTAATCAGTTCTATTTCCCGGGGCAAACACTATATGTGGACAGAAAGAGTCAGGGGTTTAATGTTGATGAAAAAGGCAGACTTAACTTCACGGTTCCACGAGGAATCCACAATGTCACCGTGAGGTTTCAGAATACACCATTAATAAATATTTCAAAGTTTTTAACCGTAACTGGAATTCTTATAACCGGATTTTTGCTGTTTAAGAAGAAATCGTATTCTATTTAATCTTTCATCATGTCCCGGTAAAGCTGGCAGGTTTCATCCGCGGTTTTTTCCCATGAGTAGTCTCTGGGGAACTTTTTATTCCGGTTCGGATTTATTATTGCTTCCGCCATGGACTTGGGATCGTTTGGATCGCAGTAGGAAAAATCATCCCCCAAGACCTCTACCATGCACTGAGACTTGGCAACCGCAATGGGAGTGCCGCAAGCGGCCGCTTCGAGCGCTGGAAGCCCAAAGCCTTCATAAAGTGAGGGCTGAACGTAAACCTTTGCCAAATTGTATATTGCAACAAGGTCCTCATCCGGTACGAAGCCTAATCGGGTTACCCCCGACCAACCAATGTTTTTCAGGTGCTTAAGTTCGGGATGGTTCAAATCCAGTTCTTCAATTCCCTTCGCCTGTTTGCCGCAAATCACGAGGGGCATTTTTGCAATCTTGCAGGCTTTAACAAGTATTGGAATATTTTTATTGTAGTTAACATCCCCCACGTATAAAGCATAGCGGTCCGGTAAATCATAAGACTTCTTAACATCCGATTTTTTGAAAATCGGTCGGGGGGCAAGATAAATGACATGCACCTTTTGTGGGTTTACACCCAAAAATCTACAGATATCTTTTTTGGATGTTTCTGAAATTGTGATAATGGCATCAACGTTTTTCCTTATCAGATACCTGTTTATGGCAAAACGGATAGCCCCGCTGATCCCGGGAGAGTAATGATCGGGGTAGATAAGAGGGATTAGGTCGTGAATTGTCAAAATAACTTTCTTTGATGGTTTATCAAATGGTAAATCCTTAAAAAATGGCCTGAAGTATTGGTAGTGAACGATATCATATTTCGATAAATCCTCTTTGGTAAAATCAACTGCCGAAATTTGGATATCTTCGTGGGAAACAGATTTGAGTCCTTCTAAAAGTTCCCGTGTATTTACTCCTATCCCTCTTACCGAATGTCCGGACGTCAGGGGGCCGGAATCTATTGCAACTTTTAACATCGTGGTTCCTTCCAATTATATCTTTTTTAGAGAGAAAAATAACAAAGAAGAGAGATTTAGGTAGGCGTAGGGCAAGATTATCAAGAAGTATCTTGTAAAAGGAACCTGGGTGCTTATTAACAAAACGTAGACAAGCGGCAAAAGGTAAAAGAAAAACTTAACGTCTTTTATTTTTGTCTTGAGGGCTAAAATCAAAGAGGAAAAGGCAGACACGGGCCAGAAAAAACTCCAGTCCGCCGCTCTGAGTATTCCACCTTGCCACCAGGGGGCAAAAAATCCGCTGATGAATAAGGCAACCGGGCCTCCGGGAACGCCAGCCGAATTGTGTTCCCACATATATTTTAGAACCTTGACCTGATAAAGGAGAATATTAAATCCGCCACGCAGATTAATAAAGGTCTTTATATAAATAAGGCAATATACGGCAAATGCGACCAGTAACATCAAGCCGCCTTTTTTAAAATCGTATTTTTCTTTTCTGATAACTACCTTGTAGGCTACGATCAGGAAAATAAAAATAACGGCCGTAGACCAAAATTTAGATGCGGCGAATAGTCCCAGGACAATGCCTTGCAAAATAAAACTTTTCGGATAAAAAAACATCAAAATAACAAAAGCGAGAGCAAAAACCGTCTGCCCCAGGTCAAGGAGTGCCCCCTCCATCATCTGTCTAAAAATGGGATCAATCAGTAAAAGTCCGGTTCCAACAAGGGCAACCGCCCTTTTCTTAAACAGTTTAATCCCCAAAAAATATGTCAGCCAAAGAAGCAGGAGTCCGAATACTATTTGCACGTAGTATGGATTTCCAAAAAGAAGGGTGCTGAAACCGAAAAGATATTTGATTAGAGCCGGAACTTGGAAATCATATCCTGTGGGATCTGCTCCTTTTGCGTAAAGATAACCCGATGCTATGTAAAGGTCGCTATCCGAAAGAAATATTCTGTCTTGAATGGTATTTCCTTTATCCTCAATATCCTGCGATCTCAGATATTCGGAAATCAGGTTTTGATCAAATTTATAACTAAAAATATCCGGGGTCTTCAGATAAAGGAAGCTGAAGAAAAAAAATGCGATCAATAAGTATGGAAATAGTTTCTTCACTTATGTTTGGAGGTAAGATATTTAAAATACGCAATCGGAAAATGCGTTGCGGAAAAGAAGCTCCAAAGAAAACCGGCTGCCCCATCCAATAGACCCATATGCCGGAAATATAGGTTTAGAAATGTGTATACGGGCTTACATATAGTATACGAGAGAAGATTAAAAACATTTTTGGGAACATGCTTCTCTTTCAACTCTTCCGCGTGCAAATCCGTATAGCGGTTCAGGCGCGAGAGATAGCGCTTAAGGGTGGGTGAATCATAATGCAAAAGGTCTCCGGAAAGCCATGCCACTTCTCCGTCGAGTTGGATTTGCTCGTGAACGGATTTCTGGGGAAAACGGGCGTGCCCTTTCTTAATTAGACGGATCACTCCGTCGGGGTAAACTCCGGCATGGACGAGGGGTTTGCCTAAAAAAATGTTTCTCCTGGGAATGAAATACCCCACCACTTCGCCCGTTTCTTTGCCAATTACTCCGTCTCTTTTTTCAATTAAGGATTGGTGCCTTTTGAATAAATCATTGTGAACGGAAGGCGGTGAACCGTGGACGGTGGAGTTTATCTCGCGGGCAAGTTCAGGGGTTACCACTTCATCCGCATCAAGTTGAAGTATCCAGTCCCCTGCGGCTTTTTCCAGCGCCTTCTGTTTGGTTACGTGGAAATTATCGTGGTGTGGTTCAAGAAAGACATTGGCCCCCAATTTCTCTGCAATCTCCCGGGTTTTATCTTCCGAATGTTCGTCAAAGACAATAATCTCATCCGCAATATCCCTGACTGACATCAGACATCTTTCGATATTTGCTTCCTCATTTCTTGTAGCAAGCACCACGGAAAGTTTTACCATTGACGGTCTCCCGAAACGATGTAGAAAGCATCGTTCCCGTTAGGGTATTTTACCAGTTTCTTGACATTGAATTCAGGTTTATATCTCAGACCGGAATAGTAGCTGGGGGTAACTATATATAAAACTTCATATGCAGGATAACTTTCTATCGGATCCCATGTGCCGAAATTGTATCTGCCGAAAGAGGAAACGGTATTGAAGCTGCTTGATTCCGTTTGGTCATACTTGACGGTTTTTAGAAGATCCGGCAGGGGGGTTTTTAGGTAAAAAAGGAAAAAAATGTAAGGCTGCTGTCTGATCTTGTCGACGTAAACTTTGACATACTCGGGGTGTTTGAGTGCATAAATGGCCGAATCTTTCATGCCGTATTGCCATTCTATGGCATTATCTTTTGCATAGTCCGTAAAATAGTAGGTTAAGTAATGAACCGCCTCCGCGGACAATAGTATGGCAATCACGGCTGCGATACCGATTTTCATCCATTTTTTCCTAAATGAATTTATAATCCATGATGCCCCGTTTCCGGAAAGAAGCAGCACGGGTCCTATCATAAAAATCCCCCTGGTGGCGCTGGGATCGAATGTGGAAACAGATCCCGGAATCGGGGATAAAGCCAGCCATAAAAAAATGATGGCAAATGCCTGCCAATTTCTCATGAGAAGCAGGGCAACAATGCCAAGTATGCCAAGAACCAGGTCAATTTTGTAAAATTCTCCGATCACTTTTACGGAGGCTCTTGAACTTTGGTCTCCCTTGTCAAAAAGATATGAAAATGTAAAATATTTTTTGTAGTTACCGGAATATAGCTGAAATTTGCCTCCGTATTCGTCAAACTGCTCCTTTGAAAACGATGTCTGATCTACCCTCGCCAGCCCAAGAATCCTCGGGTTTTTAATTACCAGTGCTCCTAATATAAGTCCCACTAAGACACAGGCAATCAAAATTTTTTTATTTTCAAATATTTTCTTAAAATGTAATATACAAAGCACCAAAACTACAGGAGGAACAACAACCTTGGCCGAGTGATACGAGAAAAAACTTAACCCGAATGAGGCAAAGGATGCAGGAAGCATCCAGTTTTTCTTATCAACACCGTATAAAAACAGGGTAATTCCCAGGATAAAAAAGAAGAGTGCAAAATTTGCCTCCCAGAGGCCTCTTGAATAGTGAATGTGGTACGGTGAAACCGCTAAAAAAAGCGCAGCAAATAGGCCCGCCTCCTCACTCCTGAAAAGTTTTTTTGCCAAAAAATATATGGCGGCCACGCTAAAAACCCCTATGGCTGCACTGCCGGCTCTTGCCGAAAAATCGGAAAGGCCGAATACTTTCACAATGAGTGCAGTCAGATAAATATGAACCGGGTGTTTGTCATCACCGAAGGATTTAAAAACGATTGGAAATTTATTTCCGTACTCGTCCGCTCCCCAGTTGGCAATTGTATAAGCGTTATATCCTGCCGCTACCTCGTCCCAATTAAGGGACGGCGGAACCTGGTCCAGTTTAATAAACCTTACGACCGCAGCCGCGATTAAAATCACTGCCAGGATGTATAAACTTACCTTTTTCATTCAAATTCAAAACTGTTGAAAGAGGCCGCTTTGGAAAAACCCCATTCGCTAACGGGGTTTAGCTTTACCTCTTGCCTGAATCTTTCGGGAGGATACTTAAGGTAGTAAAGGGCGAAGATGTACGGTTGCCCATATTCGTCCGTGACAACTCCGCTTTTCTGATCAGCAAAAATTTCTTTATATTGATATTGCCAGTCTGGTGCGGTTTTTGCGGAATACTTTGTCAAAAAATCAATCGCGTAAAGTTCGTATGAGGAATAGTAAGCCACGATTGTAATAAAAAGGATAACCATGCTGAATTTTTTAAAGTTATCCCGTAAGAACATGACCCCAAAAGCAGATATCATGGCAAATGACGGGGCTGCAAGAAGTGTTCTTAACGCATGGGGCGATTCTTTCGTCAGGGCTGCGGGGATGGGTGCAATAAGAAGTGCTGCCAGTGGCAAAAAGTAAAGGACGTTTTTACTTTTGAAAATTGCAGCCAGGCCAAGAAGCAGCAAGGGCAGTTCGAAGAAATAAAGTTGACCGTGACCCGGGATTTGACTCCGCGGGTTGGTATCCCCTTCGAAAAATAAAAACTTGGGATCAAAATGGGAGAAATAATTTTTTACAAAATC